>LXNI01000134.1_pt1 | contig 89730 bp, 95 predicted proteins | sample 809091 | NCBI WGS metagenome assembly LXNI01 (sample SAMN04870527, study PRJNA318959) | sponge metagenome | biome: 01000161; feature: marine sponge reef; material: water | host: Sarcotragus foetidus | place: Greece: Milos, Mediterranean Sea | collected 2013-05-29 | depth 5-7 m | reverse complement strand
ATCGTGCCAACGTTGCAGTGCGGCTTCGTACGCTCAAACTTCTGTTTCGCCATCGGTAACCCTATTCCTCGACCGCCAGGCTCTCGCTGCGGTTAACAAGACGACACAGGCCGCGCACCGCTGCTGCGGCGCCGGCCCTGTACTCTGGAGCGGGTGATGGGAATCGAACCCACGTGACCAGCTTGGAAGGCTGGGGCTCTACCATTGAGCTACACCCGCTCGACCTGAGTCCCCCGCGCCCATCGCCGCGCGCGCGTGCGCCGCCCACGTGTGGTGGAGGGGGTAGGATTCGAACCTACGTAGACATACGTCGGCAGATTTACAGTCTGCTGCCTTTAACCACTCGGCCACCCCTCCGCGCCGAGGTGGACGCACCCGGGACTCGGAAGGGCGCACTATGGACATCCGCGGTCGATTGTCAACGCCCAAAGGAACTCTCCGTGACGGCCCGGCGCACCGCCGAGCCGCCGTCGCTGCGCCATGGGCGCGCGCCGGCCGGCCCGTATGCCGGGGCGTCTCGCAAAAGGGATGGAAGTCTTATAATAGGGTGCGTCATGGCACGCAACACTTCTCGCCGCCCGCGCGAGCGAACGGCCGGGCGGCGGCGGACGCATCAGGAGCAGCGCAGCCAGGCCAGGCCCCGGCGCGAGCGGCTCTACGGCGCCCACGCGGTGGCCGCCGCGCTCGCCAATCCGAGCCGCCGCGGCCACCGGCTGATCGTGACGCAGGAGGGCGCGGCGCTGCTCGCCGGGCGCATCGACGCCCGCGTGCTGCCGCTTGCCGCCCGCGGCCTGCTCGATGCGCCGCAGATCGCGTCCCGCCAGGATATCGCAGCCCTGCTGCCGGACGGCGCCGTGCACCAGGGCATCGTGCTGGAGACGGCGCCGCTGCCGGCGGTCGATCTCGCGTCCGCCTGCCGCGGCCTGGCGCAGCGGGAGGGCGCGGCACGGACCGTGGTCGTCCTCGACCAGGTGACGGATCCGCACAACGTCGGTGCGATCCTGCGCTCGGCGGCGGCCTTCGCGATCGGCGCCGTCGTGGTCCAGGACCGCCATTCGCCCCAAAGTGCCGGCGCGCTCGCCAAGGCTGCCTCCGGCGCGCTGGAAACGGTGCCGCTCGCCCGCGTCGTCAACATCGCACGCTCCCTTATCGTCTTGAAGGAGTTGGGCTATTGGTGCCTCGGCCTGGACCAGGACGCCGCCGAGCCGATCGAGGCGGTCTCCGTGCAGGCGCCGCTCGCGCTGGTGCTCGGCGCCGAAGGCGAGGGCATGCGGCGGCTCACGCGCGAGCGCTGCGATCTCACCGCCCGAATCCCCATGCCGGGCGCGATGGCGAGCCTCAACGTCTCCAACGCAGCCGCCATCGCGCTCTACGAGGTCGCGCGGCGATGAGCGCCGTGCGCTTGACAGGGCATGCGGGCCGCGCTTGAAAGTGGGCCTTCCGTGATCGCGCGCGCCTCGAGCGAGCTTTCAGCCGGCGTAGCTCAACTGGTAGAGCACTTGATTTGTAATCAAGGGGTTGCGGGTTCGAGTCCTGCCGCCGGCACCGCTCGATCAGGGAGACAGGGCGCACCATGACCGCCACCGCCGCCCTGATCGTCGCCGCCGGGCGCGGCCACCGTGTCGGCGGGCCGCTGCCCAAGCAGTACCGCCAGCTTGCAGGGCGCACGGTGCTGGGTCACAGCGTGCGGCGGTTCGCGGCGCATCCGCGCATCGACCGGGTGCGCGTGGTGATCAACCCCGCGGACCGGGCGCTCTACGACGACGCGGTGCAGGTGAGCGAAGGCGCCGACGCCGGCACGCTGCTGGAACCGGTCGCAGGCGGCGCCTCACGGCAGGAATCGGTGCGGAACGGGCTCGAAAGCCTTGCGGAGGCCCCGCCCGCGCTGGTCCTGATCCACGATGGCGCGCGCCCCCTGGTCGCGGACGCCGTGATCGACGGCGCGCTCGACGCGTTGGCCGGCCACGACGGCGCGCTGCCTGCGCTCGCGGTGAGCGACAGCCTCAAGCGGGCGGCGCCGGGCAGCGTCATGGTCGCGGGCGCGGTGGCGCGCGAGGGACTCTGGCGCGCGCAGACCCCGCAGGGATTTCGCTATCCCGCGATCCTCGACGCCCACCGGGCTGCGGCCGGCGCGGCACTCACCGACGATGCCGCCGTGGCGGAGCAGGCGGGGCTTTCCGTCGCGCTCACGGCCGGCGACGAGGACAACCTCAAGATCACCACCGAGCAGGATTTTTCGCGCGCCGAGCGCATCCTGGCGGCGCACGGCGGGCGCGACGCCGACGTTGCGGCGGCGCTCGAGACCCGCGTCGGCATGGGCTTCGACGTCCACCGCTTCGGCCCCGGCGATCACCTCATGCTGGGCGGCGTGGCCGTGCCGCACGAGTTGGGCGTGGTCAGCCATTCCGACGGCGACGTGGTGCTGCACGCCATCGTGGACGCGGTGCTGGGCGCGATGGCGGCAGGCGATATCGGCACCCACTTCCCGCCCTCGGACGAGACCTGGCGGGATGCGGATTCGGCGCACTTCGTGGCACACACGCTGGAATTGCTGAAGGGACGAGGCGGGCGGCTCAGCCACGTGGATGTCACGCTGATCTGCCAGCGGCCCAGGATCGGCCCGCATCGGGCCGCCATGGTGGCGCGGCTCGCCGCGGTTCTGGGCTTGTCCCCTGCACGCATCAGCCTGAAGGCGACGACGACGGAGCGCCTCGGCTTCACCGGGCGGGGCGAAGGCATCGCCGCGCAGGCGGTCGCCACGGTGCGCCTGCCTGCCGGGGGCGAGGATGACGGCTGAGGCGAGCTCGGCGCGGCTCGATCTGCGCGATCCCGCGACCCTGGTCGCGACCTGGTTCGGCACCGGGCTTGCGCGCTGGGCGCCGGGCACGGCGGCGTCCGCGCTAGCGCTGCCGGCCGCGTGGTTGCTCAGGACCTACACCGGCGAGCTTGGCCTTGCCATCGCGGCGCTGGTCCTCTTCGGGATCGGAGTCTGGGCGGCGGCGGCGTACGAGCGGCGCACCGGGGTCAGCGATTCGCCCGCCATCGTGGTCGACGAGGTGGCCGGCCAGTGGATCGCCCTCCTGCTGGTGCCGGCGGATCCCGCCGCCTACGGCATCGGCTTCGTGCTGTTCCGCCTGTTCGACGTGGCGAAGCCCTGGCCGATCGGCCTGATCGACCGGCACGTGAAGGGCGGCTTCGGCGTCATGCTGGACGACGTGGTTGCCGGCGCGTTCGCGGCGGTGGTGCTCTGGAACGTATGGGTGTGGCTGTGACCTTCCCCGGCAACGTGAGCAACAAGGCGGAGCGGCTGCTCGCGCTCTGCCGGGCGCGGGGCTTGCGCGTCGCCACGGCGGAGTCCTGCACCGGCGGGCTCATCGCCGCCTGCCTGACGGAGATCGCCGGCTCCTCGGATGTCGTGGACCGGGGCTTCGTGACCTATTCCAACGAGGCCAAGCACGACCTGCTGGGCGTGCCCGAGGAGCTGTTGGCGAGCGTGGGCGCGGTCAGCGAGGAAGTGGCGCGGGCGATGGCAGAAGGCGCACTTGAACGCTCCGACGCCGATCTTGCGGTTGCGGTGACCGGCATCGCGGGCCCCGGCGGTGCGACGGAGACCAAGCCCGTGGGCCTGGTCCACCACGCCTGCGCGGGTCCGGGCGGCGCGGTTCTTCACCGGCGCGTGGTCTACCTGGGCGATCGTGGCGGGGTGCGCCTCGCCACCGTCGAGACCGCGCTCGACATGCTGATCGACGGTGCCGAGCGGAGGAACTAGCGCCCTGGCCGCTCGCGCAACGACCGAGCCCGCGACGGCGCGAGACGCGATCCTCGCCCAGGCCAAGGCGCTCGGCTTCCAGGCGGCGGGAGTGGCGCGCGCAGACGGCGCGCCGGAGGATGCGGAAGCGCTCCGGGAGTTCCTGCGCCTCGGCTATGCCGGCGACATGGCGTGGCTGCCGCGCACGGCGGAGAGGCGGGCGGCCCCCCGTGCGCTCTGGCCGGAGGCGCGCAGCATCGTCGTGGTGGGCATGAACTACGGCCCGGCGCACGATCCGCTCGGTCTGCTGGAGACGCCGACGCGGGGGATCGTCTCGGCCTACGCGCAAGGCCGCGACTACCACGACGTGATGAAGGGCCGGCTGCGGCGCCTCGCCCGCTTCGTCGCCGATACCCTCGGGGCCGAGGTGAAGCTCTTCGTCGACACGGCGCCGGTGATGGAGAAGCCGCTGGCGGCTCGCGCCGGCATCGGCTGGCAGGGCAAGCACACCAACCTCGTCTCTCGCGAGCACGGCTCCTGGCTCTTCCTGGGCGAGTTGTTCACGACCCTCGACCTCGCGCCCGACGAGAGCGAGACGGACCACTGCGGCTCCTGCCGCCAGTGCCTCGACGTGTGCCCGACCGATGCCTTCCCCGCGCCCTACCGGCTCGATGCCCGGCGCTGCATCTCGTACCTGACCATCGAGCACAAGGGACACATCGCGCCCGAATACCGCGCGGCCATGGGCAACAGGATCTACGGCTGCGACGACTGCCTCGCGGTCTGCCCGTGGAACAAGTTCGCAAGCGGGACGGCGGAGTATGCCTTTCTGCCGCGCGCCGAGCTGACGGCGCCCCGGCTCGCCGATCTCGCGGGCCTTGACGATGCGACCTTTCGGACGGTCTTCTCCGGCAGCCCGATCAAGCGGGTCGGGCGGGACCGCTTCGTGCGCAACGTGCTGATCGCCATCGGCAATTGCGGGGACGCGGGGGTCTGGCCGGCAGCGAGGCGGCTGCTGGACGACGGCTCCCCGCTGGTGCGCGCCATGGCGGTATGGGCGACGCGGCGGCTCGTGGCCCCGGCCAGGTTCGCCGCGCTTCGTGCCCGCCACGAGCCTGCCGAGCGGGACCCCGCGGTGCTGGCGGAGTGGCAGGGACATGCCGAGGCTGGCGGCGCCTGACCATGGCGGGGACGGCAGGCAGACGCCTCTTCTGCTTCGGCTACGGGTTCAGCGCCTCTGCCTTGGGCGCGCTGCTCGCCCCCGCCGGCTGGGCGCTCGCCGGCACGTGCCGGACCCCGGAAGGATGCGAATCGCTGGCGGACGCGGGCGTCGAGGCCGTCCCGTTCTCGTGGCAAGCGCCGCTGTCCGACCCGGCGCGGTGCCTGGCCGGCGCGACCCACATCCTGCTTTCCATCCCGCCGGATGACTTGGGCGATGCGGCGCTCGACTGCCACGGCGCCGACATCGCCGCGCTGCCGGGCGTGGAATGGATCGGCTATCTGTCGACCACGGGGGTCTACGGCGATACCGGCGGCGGCTGGGTGGACGAGACCGCCGTACCGGCCCCCTCCGGCGTGCGCGGCCGGCGCAGGCTCGCAGCGGAGGATGCCTGGCTTGCCTTCGGCGCGCGGCACGGCCTTGCCGTGCAGGTCTTTCGGCTGGCGGGGATCTACGGGCCGGGGCGAAACGCGCTGGCTGCCGTGCGACGGGGAGCGGCCAGGCGGATCGAGAAGCCCGGCCACGTGTTCTCGCGCATCCACGTGGACGACATCGCGCAGGTGCTGGCCGCCTCCATCGCGCGGCCGAAGCCCGGCGCGATCTATAATGTGTGCGACGACGAACCGGCGGCGGGAGCGGACGTCGTGGCCCACGCCTGCGCCCTGCTGGGCGTCGCGCCGCCGCCGCTGGTGCCGTTGGCGGACGCCGACCTCTCGGCGATGGCGCGGAGCTTTTATGCCGACAACCGGCGGATCTCGAACGCCCGCATCAAGGAGGAGCTGGGCGTCGCGCTGAAATTTCCCGACTACCGGGCCGGCCTCGCCAGCCTGCTCGCGAAGGAAGCCGGAGCGGATTAGCCCACGGCGGCGAGGCCGGGGAAGGCCTCGAGCAGCCAGAATGCGACGGAGCTGAGGTAGCCGGTGATGAGCGCGGCTCCCATGGCGATGAGGATGACGCCCGCGCCGACCTGCAGCGGCTTGCTGATCTTCCGGATGCGCCGCATGTGGCGCAGGAAGGCGCCGGTGAACGCGGCAGCGATCAGGAACGGGACGCCGAGGCCGAGCGAGTAGACCGCGAGCAGGGCGACGCCGCGGCCGACATCGGCGGAGGTCGCGGTGAGCGTGAGGATGCCGCCGAGGACGGGCCCGATGCACGGCGTCCAGCCGAAGGCGAAGGCCGCGCCCAGCAGGTACGCGCTCGCAGGCCGCCCGCCGGCGATGCGGCCGGCGAAGCGCATCTCGCGCTCGAACAAGGGGATCCGGATCAGGCCGGTGAGGTAGATGCCGAAGACGATGATCACCCCGCCTGCAACGTATTCGAAGATCGTCTTGTGCTGGAGCAGGAAGCCGCCCACCGCGCTCGCGCTCGCGCCGAGGGCGACGAAGACCGTCGTGAAGCCGAGGACGAAGAAGGCGCTCAGCATCATCGCCGCGAGGCGGCGGCGGGAAATACCCTGGTCGTCCCGCAGCTCCTCCAGGGAGCCGCCGGCGACGTAGGAAACGTAGCCCGGCACCAGCGGCAGGACGCAGGGGGAGAGGAAGGAGATCAGCCCGGCGGCGAAGACCGAGGCGATGCTGACGGCGGAGATGTCCATGACTGGTCAGCCGGCGGCCTGTGCGTCTCCGGTCCGCGCCGCTACTCGACGATGTGGCGCACCAGCTCGATCACGTCGGGATCGGACCAGTCGCGATCGCCGAGAACGCGCGCGACCTCCGCGCCTTCTGCGTTGATGAAGACCGTGGCGGGAATGCCGTGCACCCGGAGCGCGCGGCCTGCCGCCATCTTCTCGTCGATCATGACCGGCAGCGTGACGAGGTCGTGGTCGTTGTAGTAGTTGCGCACGAGCGGGGCGCCGTCGCGGTCGAGCGAGAGCGGCAGGATGACCAGGTCGTCGCCGAGTTCGCGCTGGAGCGCGTCCATGGTCGGCATCTCGGCCCGGCAGGGGAAGCACCAGGTCGCCCAGAAGTGCACGGCGACCGGCGTGCCCTTGTAATCGGCGAGGGTCAGCTCCTCGCCGGCTTCGTCGGTAAAGGCGATGGGCGGCGGCTCGATCGGCCCGTCGCTCACGACCAGGTTGAGGATCGCGCTGCCGTCGATGCGCTTGTCGAGGGCGCGGAGCGCTTCGCCGTCGGCTGCGAGCAGGGAGCCGGCGTGGAGTGCGACGCCGATCACGGCGACGGCGGCGGCGAGCCGCCCGAAGATGCGGATAGAGGTCATGGCCGTGGTTCCCCGTGTCTCTGCCAACCGCTCATGCAGCATAGATAGTAAGCCCAGTGCTCGCTGCCTAGCGCCCCGCGGCCCGCTCACCATCATTTGAAGCCGCGTCGGCGACGGCGTCGATGGCCGCGCAGAGGCGCACGAGGTCTTCATCGCGCGAGAGGCGGTGGTCACCGTCCTTGATCAGCTCGACCGCGACGCGCTCGCTCGTGACCCGCTCGGCGATCCGCAGGGCGGTTCGCCAGGGCACGTCCTCGTCGCGCATGCCCTGCAGCAGGTGGATCGGGCGGTCGAGCGCGATGGGGGCACGCAGCAGGAGGTGATCGCGCCCCTCCTCGATCAGGCTCAGGGTGATCGGGTAGGGGTCCTCGCCATAGTCGCAGGGCATGACGATTTCGCCGGCCTCGGTGAGGCGCTGCCGCGCCTCGTCGTCGAGGGTGGACCAGATGAGGTCCTCGGTGAAATCCGGTGCTGCCGCGACGCCGACCAGGCCCGCGACGTGCTCGGGCCGCGCCAGCGCGACCAGCAGCATAATCCAGCCGCCCATGCTGGAGCCGACCAGGACCTGCGGGCCGCTCGCGACCTCGTCGAGCACGGCGAGCGCATCGTCCCGCCACGAGCCGATGGTGCCGTCCCGGAACGTGCCGCCGGACTCGCCGTGGCCGGAATAGTCGAAGCGGACGAAGGCGCGGCCGGCGCGGCGGCAGTGGGCGTCGAGCGCCGTGGCCTTGGTGCCCGTCATGTCCGACATGAAACCGCCGAGGAACATCACGCCCGGCCCTGCGCCTTCCCGCGCGCGCCAGGCGATGGCCTCGCCACCGGGGCGATGCAGCCGCGAAGGCGGCGGAAGGTTGTGCATGGGCTCGCTCATACGATCCGGACGGCAGACACGCGTTGCTCGGCCTTGCCTAGTGAAATTCGACGTAGCGGTAGTCGAGGCGTTGGCCGTGGATGCCGCGCTTCGGCGGGGCGATCCAGCCGGCGACCCCGCCGGGCTCGGTCACCGGGTGCATCAGGGATTCGACGAAGGCGCGGTCCTCCGCGCTCGGCAACCAGTCGTCGCGCTTGGCCGCCCAGGTCGCCTCGTCGACCAGCGTGCCGTCAGGCGCCGCGCGGATGCCGGCGAAGGCGCCGATGTTGCGGTTGAAGACGCGGTGCGGCAGGCGCAGCTCGCAGTCGATGTCGAACGAGCGGATGACCTTGTTGAAGCGGTTGAGGCCGCGCTGGCTGTCGTCCACGTAGGAATCGCGCAGCGTCTCGTTCATCGCCTTCAGCGCCGTCACCTCCCTAGCCGCCACCTTGTCGCCTTCGATGGCGGGCACCGTGACCATGCGGTCCGTGAGCACGTGGTCGTCGTCGATCTTCGTCTCTTGGTAACGGCCCTTCAGCCCCATGGCGTAGTAGTTGGCGGCGTTGGTGGATTCCTCCGAGCCGAAGAGGTCGAGGCAGATCGAATAGTGGAGGTTGATCCACTTCTGCAGCAGGGCGAGCGGCACGGCGCCGTAGGGAGCGACGTCGTCGGTGTCGTGCTCGCGCATCTTCTCGCAGGTCCGCTGCACGATGCGCATGACGCCGGACTCGCCCACGAACATGTGGTGGGCCTCTTCGGTCAGCATGAAGCGGCAAGTGCGCGACAGCGGATCGAAGCCCGATTCCGCGAGCGCGCAGAGCTGGAACTTGCCGTCGCGGTCCTGGAAGAAGGTGTACATGAAGAAGGAGAGCCAGTCGTCCGTGGTCTCGTTGAAGGCCTCCAGCGTGCGGGGCTTGTCGGCGTCGCCCGCGTGGCGGCCGAGCAGCTCCTCGGCCTCCTCGCGCCCGTCGCGGCCGAAGAAGGCGTGCAGCAGGTAGACCATCGCCCAGAGGTGGCGGCCTTCCTCTACATTGACCTGGTAGAGGTTGCGGAGGTCGTAGAGCGAGGGCGCGGTGAGCCCGAGCCGGCGCTGCTGCTCGACCGAGGCGGGCTCGGTGTCGCCCTGGATGACGATGAGCCGGCGCAGCTCCGCGCGGTATTCGCCGGGCAGCTCCTGCCACGCGGGCTCGCCCTTGTGGATGCCGAAATTGATGCGCCGGTCGGCCGCGCGCTCGGCCAGGAAGATGCCCCAGCGGTAGTCGGGCATCTTGACGTGGTCGAAGTGCGCCCAGCCGTCGGAATCGACGCCGATGGCGGTACGCAGGTAGACGTCGTGCTGCAATGCGCCGACGGGGCCGAGGTCGCGCCACCAGTCGAGGAAGGCCGGCTGCCAGCGCTCGAGCGCACGCAGGAGCCGGCGGTCGTCGGCGAGGCCCACGTTGTTGGGGATGCGTTCGTTCAGGTCGACCTGCATGGGGCTGGCCTCTCCCGGTGCTAGACGCGGTTGCGGTCGAAGGTGGGCTGCACGCCCGACCCGTAGAGCTTGAGCGCGCCGTCGGGGCCGACGGTGTTGGGACGCTGGAAGATCCAGTTCTGCCAGGCGGAGAGGCGGCCGAAGATCTTTGTCTCCAGGGTCTCGGGCCCGGCGAAGCGGAGCGAGGCCTCCATGCCGCTGAGCGCGTCGGGCGAAAAGGCCGCACGCGCCTCGATGGCGACGCGGACCTCGTCCTCCCAGTCGATATCGTCGGGCGCGAAGGTGACGAGGCCGAGCGCGTCCGCCGCCTCGGCGTCGAGATCGGAGCCCACGGCGGCGAGCGCGGCAGCGAGCGCCGCGTCGTCGCCGAAGAAGCGGCTCGCGAGCCGCGAGAGCCCGTTCGCCATCGGTAGCGGGCCGGTGTTCATCGCCGTGAGCCGAACCGCAGCCGGCGAGAGGTTCGACTCCTCGAAGGCGCCGTCCAGCATGAAGCTGCGATCGGCCGCAAGCGCCAGCTCCAGCAGCGTGCCGGCGAAGCATGACCCCGGCTCGATCAGGGCAACGAGGCTGCGCGCGCTCACGTCGAGGCGCTTCAGCGTGCGCTTCAGGTAGAGGGTGATCTCGCGCACCAGCCAGTGGTCGGCGTGATCGGCGAGCGCGGCATCGGCTGCGGCGACGTGACCGGCCTCGCCGGCCGTCTTGAGGATCCAGGTGCCGAGCGCCGGCTCGTTGAAGCGCAGGTGCAGGATCGCATCGTCGAGCTCGCGCGCGAGCGCCAGCGGCCAGAAGCCGGCGCCGGCCGCGTGGATCGCGGCGGGCTCGGCAGGCGGCGGCGCGTCGGGCGCGGAGACCGTGAGCGTCGCCGTGCCCTGCGCCCGGTCGAGCGCGACGTGGACGTGGGCGTAGGCGACGGCGTCGTCGCTCACGCTGCGGGCGAGGGGGGTGAGCGCGATGCCCTTTGCATCGGCCGGCCGGTCCGAGCCCTCGGCAAGGGCAGCGGCGCGGGCAGCCACGGCGTCGTCGAGGCGGGAGCGCGGCACCAGCTCGTCGACCAGGTTCCACTCCAGCGCCCGGCGCCCGCGCACGCCCTCGCCGGTGGTGCAGAAGAAATCGGCGCGGTCCCGGCGCACGCAGCGCTTGTCGACGACGCGAGTAAGCCCGCCGGTGCCGGGCAGGACCGCGAGCAGCGGCACCTCGGGCAGCGACACGGCGGTCGAGCCGTCATCGACCAGGAGGATGTGGTCGGTCGCGAGTGCCAACTCGTAGCCGCCGCCCGCTGCGGTGCCGGCCACCACGGTCATCCAGCGCTGGCCCGCATTGGCGGACGCGTCCTCGATGGCGTTGCGGGTCTCGTTGGTGAACTTGCAGAAGTTGACCTTGTCGACGTGCGACGAGCGGGAGAGCATCGAGATGTTGGCGCCGGCGCAGAACACGCGGTCCTTCGCCGACGTGAGCACCACCGAGCGCACCTGCGGATGCTCGAAGCGGAGCCGCTGGACGGCGTCGTGGAGCTCGATATCGACGCCGAGGTCGTAGGAGTTGAGCTTCAGCGTGTAGTCGCCGGCGATGGCGCCGTTCTCGTCCACGTCGAGCGCGAGCGTGGCGATGGCGCCGCAGGTGGCGAGGCGCCAGTGGCGGTAGTCGTCCGGCTGGGTGCGGAAGTCGATCATCGTCTCCGTCGTCCGTCGGGAAGCCGGGCGGCTCCCCGATTGAGACCGTGCTGCAACGACTATATGGCGTCTCCCGGCCCGCTATCCACGGAAATCGGGGTGCGGGCCAAGGAGGGGGGTCAGTCCTTGGGGCGCAGGTCGAAGACCCGCTTGGCCTTGCCGGCGGAGCGCTCGATCGAGCCGGGCTCGCCGACCTTGACCGTGCTGCCGATGCCGACGAGCGCCCTGATGCGCCCCGCGAGATCGCGCCCCACCGCCTCCCGGGTCTCGCTGTCGGCGGCGTCGGGCTTGGCCTCGACCACGACCGTCAGCTCGTCGAGGCGGCCAGGCCGCGAGACCTCGAGGTAGTAGTGGGGCGAGAGGCGCGCGTCCTCCAGCACGATCTCCTCGATGAACGACGGGAACAGGTTGACGCCGCGGATGATCAGCATGTCGTCGTTGCGCCCCGTGACCCGCCGCATCCGCCGCATGGTGCGCGCGGTGCCCGGCAGCAGCCGGGTGAGGTCGCGGGTGCGGTAGCGGACGATGGGACATGCCTCCTTGGTCAGCGAGGTGACGACCAGCTCGCCCGCCTCGCCGTCGGGCAGGACGGCGCCGGTCTCGGGATCGACGACCTCGGGATAGAAATGGTCCTCCCAGATGTGGAGGCCGTCCTTGTCCTCGATGCATTCGACCGAGACACCGGGGCCGATGGCCTCGGAGCATCCGTATATGTCGATCGCCTGCATGGCGAAGCGGGCCTCGATCTCGGCGCGCATCGCCTCGGTCCAGGGTTCCGCGCCGTGCATGCCGATCTGCAGCGAGGAGCGGCGCGGGTCGACGCGCAGGCGCTCGAACTCGTCGGCGATCGCCAGCATGTAGGAGGGCGTGGCGGCGATGACCCGGGGCTCGAAGTCCAGGATCATGCCGACCTGACGCTCGGTGAACCCGCCCGACGCCGGGACCACGGTGCAACCCAGCTTCTCGGCGCCCGAGTGGAAGCCGAGCCCGCCGGTGAAGAGCCCGTAGCCGTAAGCCACCTGCACCATGTCGCCGGCGCGTGTGCCGGCGGCCCGCAGGCTGCGGGCGACGAGGGAAGCCCACGTCTCCAGGTCGGCCCGGGTATAGCCCACGACCGTGGGGATGCCCGTGGTGCCGCTCGACGCGTGGATGCGGATGATCTGATCGAGGGGCACCGCGAACATGCCGAAGGGGTAGCCGAGGCGAAGGTCGTCCTTGACCGTGAAGGGAAACTTGGCGAGATCGTCGAGGGACGCGAGATCGGCCGGGCTCACGCCGGCCTCGTCGAAGCTCCTCTTGTAGTGGGCGATATTGCCGCAGGCGCGCGCAAGCGTTGCGCGGAGCCTCTCAAGCTGCAGCGCCGCGATTTCGTCGCGGCTCGCGGTCTCGATCGGGTCGAGCTCGTCCGGGCGCGGGGGGCGAGCGGGGTCGGTCATGGCATCCCTCCAGCAGTGCCGCACCATAGAGCGTATCCGTCAGTCGCGGAAACGCTCTGGCCCTTGTCGCTCACGGCAGCCGGCCGTCCTGCGATTCCGCGCGCCTGTCGGCGCGACTGATTCCGCGCGCCTGTCGGCGCGACTGATTCCGCGCGCCTGTCGGCGCGACGCCTGCGTTGACACGCGTATGCCGGGTACGGATATTCGGGCACCAGCACCGGTTGCGGCAGCCCACACGCGTCAGGCTTGCGTCCCATGTCCTCATCATCGAACTCGACCGACAGCGGCGCCGGTGCGGATGATCCCGCAACCGTGATCGCCTTCCAGGGCGCGCCCGGCGCCTATTCCGAGGCCGCCTGCGTGGCCCGCTACCCGGCGATGACCACGCTGCCCTGCAGGACCTTCGTGGACACCTTCGCCGCGGTCTCGGACCGCCGCGCGGCGCTCGCGATGATCCCGATCGAGAACTCGGCGGCGGGCCGCGTGGCCGACATTCACCAGCTGCTGCCCGAATCAGACCTCCACATCATCGCCGAGCACTTCGAACGCGTCCGCCACAACCTCCTCGCCTGCCCGGGGGCCGCGCCGTCGGGGCTGGAGACCGTGCACAGCCACGTGCACGCGCTCTCCCAGTGCCGCAAGCTCATCGGCAGGCTCGGGCTGTTGCCGGTCGTGCGCGTGGACACCGCCGGGGCCGCGGCCGAGGTGGCGGCGGCGGGAGATCCGACCCGTGCCGCGATCGCCTCCCGGCTCGCGGCGGAAACGTACGGGCTCGAGATCGTCGAGGCGAACATCGAGGACGAGGCCCACAACACGACGCGCTTCGTGGTGCTCTCGCGCGACCCGGACGATCCCGGCCCCGACGGCGGGCCGACGATCACGTCCTTCATGTTCGAGTGCCGCAACGTGCCGGCGGCGCTCTACAAGTGCATGGGCGGCTTCGCCACCAACGGCATCAACATGACCAAGCTTGAGAGCTACATGGTGGGCGGCACGTTCTCCGCCACGGTCTTCTTCGCCGAGGTCGAAGGGCATCCGTCGGATGTGGAGCTCGGGCGGGCTCTGGCCGAGCTCGACTACTTCTCGCGAGAGGTCCGGATCATGGGCGTTTATCCGGCCGACCCCTACCGGCGCGAAGAGGCCGCCAACCGTCGCTGATCGGTGCGCCCCCGAAGGGCGAGAGGAGCCGAGCCGACATGCACGATCCCGCACTCACGCCGCTGCGCTGGACCTTCACCTGGCCCGTGATCCGCAACTCGCTGATCGTCGGCACGATCGTCGGCACCATCCTCAACATGATCAACCAGGACGATCACCTGGCCGGCGACGGCACGGTCAACTGGTTCAAGTTCGGGCTGACCTACTGCGTGCCGTTCTGCGTTGCCACCTTCGGCGCCTTCGCCGCCGCGCGGATCTTCGCGAAGCAGATGCGGGAAAAGAGGGAGGGCGGCGGCCGGCGCACCCTCTGACCGCCGGGGCGCCTACTCCCAGCGGGGATCGCGGCCGGCCAGGTAGGCCTCCATCGCCTCGGCGAAGTCGGGCGCGGCCATAGCCTTGTTCTGCAGCACCAGGTACTTGTGAAAAAAACCCTCCCAGCCGAGGTCGAAGCAGTCGAGCAGCATCTGCTTCGACGCCCGGCAGCCGGCGGAGTTGGTGGACGCGTACTCGGCGAGATAGGCCTCGTACTCCTCGAACGCAGTCTCGTCGGCGACCAGGTGATCGACCATGCCGATGCGCTCGGCCTCGCTGCCGTCGATCATGTTGCCGCGGATGATGAGCGACTTGGCGCGGCCGAGCCCGACGTAGCGCGCGAGGCGGAAGGTGCCGAGGCCGGGGATCAGCCCCTCCTTGATGGCGGGCAGGCCGAGCTGGGCGGACGGCGTGCAGACGCGGATGTCGCAGGCCAGCGCGAGCTGCAGGCCGCCGCCGACGGCGTAGCCGTGGATGAGGCAGAGCACGAGCTTGTCCATGGTCTCGAAGACGCGGAGCGCCGCGTCCCACATGTCGAAGTAGCTCTGCTCGATCCTGCCTGCGGCAAGGTCCTTCAAGTCGATGCCGGTGGAGAACGCCCGGCCCGATCCGGCGATCGAGACCATGCGCACGTCCTCGTTGGCGGCGATGCGCCGGGCCGCGTCGAGCAGCTCGCGCGTGCCGGTCATGGCGAAGGCGTTGAGCCGCTCCGGCCGCGTGAGTTCGATGCGCAGCAGCCGGCCGTCCCGCGTGAGCGTCATGGTCTCGTAGTCGGCGGTCATGTCTGGTGTCCCCGGGCTCTCTGCCTGAAAAGCGGCCCGCAGTGTATCCGATTGGCGCCGCGCTGCGCTGGGCGGGCCGCCTGTTCGCCCCACGTCGCGGGCGCTATCGTACGTGCCGGCAGGGAATACGAGGCGGACCATGGGCGAGACCCCCGCGAGGCGGGGCTTGCACGAGCTCTATCGCGAAGACCCGGACAAGGCCGACCGCCTGCTGTTCGGCCGCCTGACCCATCCCGACCGGCGAGGGTTCCTGAAGGGCGCGGGGCTCGGCGCCATGGCGGCGCTGGTGGGCGCGAGCATCCCCTTCCACCGCAACATGCCCGCGCATTTCATGCCGGTGGCGCTTGCCGGCGAGGCGGCCATCCGGGGCAAGGACGGCCTGGTCGTGCTCAACGACCACCCGGTGAACGCGGAGACTCCGGCGCACCTGCTGGACGACGCGATCACGCCGACCGCGCGGCACTTCATCCGCAACAACGGCATTCCGCCTGAGCGGGTGAATGCGACCGCCTGGGCGCTCACCGTGGACGGCCTGGTGGAGACCCCGCTCACGCTCGGCATCGACGATCTCAAGCGCCGGTTCGATGTCGTCACCGCCGCGCTGACGCTGGAGTGCGCCGGCAACGGCCGCGCCTTCTTCGACCCGCCGGCGGACGGCGCGCAGTGGACCTACGGCGCGGTCGCCTGCTCGGAGTGGACGGGCGTCCGCCTCGCCGACGTCCTCGAGGCGGCCGGCGTGAAGGAGGGCGTCGTCTACACCGCGCACGAGGGCGCGGATACGCACCTCTCCGGCGAAGCGGGCCGGCAGACGATCTCGCGCGGCGTGCCCATCGCGAAGGCCATGGACCGCAACACCCTCATCGCCTTCGCCCAGAACGGTGCGCCGATCCACCCCATGAACGGCGCGCCGCTCCGCTTGGTCGTGCCCGGATGGTCGGGGTCGTGCTCCCAGAAGTGGCTCACGCGCCTCCGGCTGCGGGACCGGGTGCACGACGGGGCGAAGATGACCGGCACCTCCTACCGCGTTCCCGCCCGCCCGCTGGCGCCGGGGGAGGCGCTGGACGAGGCGGATTTCGTCATCATCGAGGCCATGCCGGTCAAGTCGCTGATCACGCGCCCGGCCACCGGCCACCGGGCGAGCGCGCGGGCGGTGGAGGCGCGGGGGCACGCCTGGGCCGGGGAGCGGACGGTGAGCGCGGTCCGGCTCTCCATCGATTTCGGCGCGACCTGGACGGACGCCGCGCTCGATGCGCCGGTGAACGCCGGCGCTTGGCAGAACTGGCGTGCGTCGGTGGAGTTTCCGGGGCCGGGCTACTACGAGATCTGGGCACGGGCGACGGATTCCGACGGCGTCGGCCAGCCCCACGCCATCGCCTGGAACCCGAAGGGCTACCTCAACAACGCGCTCCACCGGGTGGCCGTGACGGTAGATTAGAGTGAGGCCGTCTTTGACGGACTCGCGACAGGCCGCGCCTGTGGCGAGGCATGCGCGATTCCTGTTGCGTTGCCTGCCCGCACCGTTTATTTCGCCGCTCCCCGCCGGAGCATATTGCCCCGCCGGCAGCGACACCCCACATCGGCATCGCCATGACCAGGACACTTCGGCAGCTGGCCGCGCTGCTGCTCAGCACGGCGATCCTCTTCACCGGCAACGGGCTGATCAACACGCTGATGCCCGTGCGCGCGGAGATCGAGGCGTTCTCGACGCTCGAGATCGGCCTGCTCGGCACCGTCTATTTCGCGGGCTTCATCCTGGGCTGCCTCAACGTGCCCCTCGTGGTGCGCCGCGTCGGCCACATCAGGACCTTCGCGACGCTTTCCAGCGTCATCGCCGCCACGGCGCTCGCCCACGTGTTTCTCATCGACCCGATCGCGTGGGGGGTGCTGCGTTTCTTCGCGGGCTTCGCCTTCGCCGGCCTCTACGTGGTGATCGAGAGCTGGCTGAACGACCGCGCCGTCCCTGCCAACCGCGGGGCGATCATGTCGGCCTACACCTTCATCAGCCTCTGCGTGCTGATGGCCGGGCAGTTCCTGCTGACGGCGTACGATCCTGCGGGCTTCGAGCCCTTCGCGCTGATCGCGATTCTCATCGCGATCGCGCTGGTGCCGGTATCGCTCACGAAAGCGCCGGAGCCGCCCCGGCCCGCCACGATCAGCCTCGACATCCTGGGGCTCTGGCGCCTCTCGCCGGTGGGCTTCGTCGGGTGTCTCAGCGTCGGCCTCGTCAACGGCTCGTTCTGGTCGCTGGGGCCGGTGTTCGCGAGCCGGAGCGGCCTCGACATCGACGGACTGGTCTACTTCGTGGCCGGCGCGACCCTCGCCGGCGCCATCCTGCAATGGCCGCTCGGGCTGATCTCCGACCGCGTAGACCGGCGCTTCGTGATCGTGGGCGCGACGCTGTGCGCTGCCGCGAGCGGCGTGCTGCTTAGCTCCTGGGCGGAGCCGTCGACCACGCTCCTGATCGGGCTCTCGGCAGCGTTCGGCGGCTTCGCCATGCCGCTCTACGCGGTCTCGGTGGCGCACGCCAACGACAAGGCGGAGGAAACCCGCTTCGTGGCGACGGCCGGCGGCCTCCTTCTCGTATACGGGCTTGGCGCGACGCTCGGGCCGCTGATCGCATCGGCGCTGATGAACTACTACGGCAGCGGCGGGCTGTTCCTGTTCACCACGTGCGTCCACGCGGCGTTGGCGCTCTTCACCGTCACCCGCATCGCGCTCAGCCGGCGGCCGGTGCAGGAGGACCGCAGCGACTTCGTGGCGGTGCCCCGCACCTCGCCCACGCTCTACGAGCTGGACCCGCGCTCGGAGACGGAATCGGACGGCGACACGCCGGGCTAATGCGGGCATGCTTGCGCGCTTCCGGCGGGCGCCCCGGCGCGTCCCGGCCGCTCTCGCAGACCGTGAGGAGTCCTCTTGACCACGATCCCGGGTTCCGGGCCCGATCGCGGCCGCATCACGGGCCGGCTCTGGGTGCTCTCGGCCGGGCTCTGCATGAGCCTCGGCGGGCCGATCATCCGGCTCGCCGACGAGAGCACGCCGTGGCAGTTCCTGTTCTACCGCTCCCTCGGCGCGGCGGCGATGGTCCTGCTCTACTTCCTCATCACCCGCCGCCCCGTGCTGGAGATGGTGCGGAGCGCGGGCGCAAATGGGCTGGTGGGCGGCCTCGGGCTCGCGATCGCGTTCACCGGCTACGTGTGGGGGGTCATGCACTCCACGGTGGCGAACGCGCTCTTTCTCATCAGCGCGTCGCCGCTGGTCGCGGCCTTCCTCGGCTGGATGGTGCTGCGCGAGCGGGTGGCGCGCTCCATGTGGTTCGCCATGTTCGGCGTGGTCGCGGGCGTCGCCATCATGATCGGCGAGGGCCTGGCCGAGTCCGACCTGCTGGGCGACCTGGCGGCGCTCGCCTCGGCGGTGGGCTTCGCGGGCTTCTCGGTCGCCATCCGGCGGGGCCGCCATACCGACATGTCGCCGACGATTCTGATCGGCGCCGCGATCACGACTGCATTCAGCGCCGTGATGGGAGCCGCCGACGGTACCGGGCTCGCAGCACCGATCGTGGATGTGGGCCTCGCGGCGATGTACGGCGTGCTGGTGATCGGGGCCGGCATCTTCATGCTGACCATCGGCGCCAGGAACGTGCCGGCGGCCGAGCTGCTGGTGCTGTCGCTGACCGAGGTGGTGTTCGCCTCGATCTGGGTGTGGCTCGCCTTCGGCGAGGTGCCGAGCGTGCTCACCCTCGTCGGCGGGCTGATTATTCTAGGCAGCATCGGCGGGCAGGCCGTCGTCGGGATGCGGCGGTAGAGGCCGGTTTCCGGCCCGGCCTACTCCACCTTGGAGGGGCCCTGACGGACGAGCCTCGTGCCGAAGCCGCGGCCCCGGACGATGGCGTCCTCGCCGAACCTCTCGCGCACCGCGTCGAGCGCCTTGTCGATCTTGTCCTCGGCGGACGCGGGTTCGGCGAAGAGGTCGCCCTGGGCGGCCAGGGCAGCGTCCCCGGCCGGGGCGAGGACATGAGCGCCGATGCCGATGAGCCGGAAGGCGCGGCCGTCGCACTCGCGGTCGAGCAGCGGTTCGGCTGCGCGGAACATCTCGTCCGCCGACTGGGTCGCGGCGCCGAGCCGCCGCGCGCGGGTGACGATGCGGAAGTCGGCGGTCTTGAGCTTGAGCGTGACGCCGCCGCCGGCAAGACCGGCCTTCTTCAGGCGCCGGGCCACCGTCTCGCTGAGCCGCCAGAGGATCGGGCGCAGCGTTGCCGGATCGGAGAGATCCTCGTCGAGCGTGATCTCCGAAGAGATGCTCTTGGTCTCGCGTTCCGGATTGACCGGGCGGTCGTCCTCGCCGCGCGCGCACATGGAGAGCCGCTTGCCGATCTTGCCGTAGCGGGCAACGAGGGTGGCTTCGTCGATGCCCGCGAGCTGGCCGATGCGCGTGATGCCGTCCTGCGCGAGGCGCCGCTGCATCGCCGCGCCCACGCCCCACAGCAGCCCCACCGGCTTGTCGGCGAGGAAGGCGCGGGCCTCGGTCCGGCCGATCACGGCGAAGCCGCGCGGCTTGTCGAGGTCGGAGGCGATCTTGGCCAGGAACTTGTTGTAGCTCAGGCCGACGGAGACGGTGATGGAGAGCGCCTCCTCCACGCGGCGCGCGAGAGCCGCCAGCGTCGCCGCCGCGCTCGCGCGGTGCAGGGACTGGGTGCCGGAGAGGTCCATGAACGCCTCGTCGATGGAGAGCGGCTCCACCAGCGGGGTGCGGTCAAGCATCATGGCGCGGACCTCGCGGCCCACCGCCGTGTACTTGCGCATGTCGGGCTTGATGACCTCGGCCTCGGGGCAGGCGCGCAATGCCTTGAACATGGGCATCGCCGAGCGGACGCCGTAGGTGCGGGCGATGTAGCAGCAGGCGGCGACCACACCCCGGTGGCGGCCGCCCACGATCACGGGGCGCTCGCGCAGCTCCGGCCGGTCGCGCTTCTCGATCGCGGCGTAGAAGGCGTCGCAGTCGAGGTGGGCGATGGCGAGGTCGTGCAGCTCCGCGTGGTTCAGCACGCGCGTCGAGCCGCAGGCCGGGCAGCTGCCGGCGGGGCCGAGCGGCCGGTGGCCGCAATCGCGGCAGAGCGTTTGCACGGGACGATCATAGGACTGGACATGTGGCGCGCGAAGACACATGTGAAAGAGAAGACACACGTTCAAGACTCGTGCGGTGCAGCGGCGCGTGGAGAGATCGACGAAGGAGCGTGGCGGACATGACGGACGTAGCGGGCAAGGTCGCGCTCGTCACCGGCGGCGGGACCGGCATCGGCAAGGGCATCGCGCTCCGCTTCGCCGAGGAGGGCATGAAGGTCGCACTCGCGGGGCTGGAGCATGCGCCGAGCGCCGGCAACCAGTACGAAACGACCCACATCGGCGGTTACAGCGCGGCTCAGGCCGTGGCGGCCGGGATCGGCGGCGATGCCATCGCCATCGAAGCGGATGTCGCCGATGGGGACGCCGTCGACGCCATGTTCGCGCAGACGGTCGAACGCTTCGGCCGGGTCGATGTCGTGGTCAACGCCGCCGGGGTCATCATCTCCCTCGCCATCGCCGATATCGGCGAAGCCGAGTGGGACTACACCATGGACGTGAACGCCAGGGGGACGTTCCTGGTGAACAAGGCCGCGGTCATCCGGATGCGGGCGCAAGGTACGGGCGGGCGGATCATCAACATCGCATCGATCGCGGGCCGGACCGGCCACCAGTACATGACGCATTACTGCGCGTCCAAATTTGCCGTCGTGGGGTTCACCAATGCGCTCGCCAAGGAGGTCGCGCGCGAGGACATCACGGTGAACTGCATCTGCCCGGGCGTTGTGGCGACGCAGATGTGGACGCATATCACCCGGGCCCAAATGGAGCCGGGAGAGACGCCCGATCAGGCCTTCCCGCGCATCGTCGAGGGCTTCGTTCCGCAGGGCGTGCCGCAGACCCCCGCCGACATGGCCGCGCTCGCCCTCTACCTGGTGGCGGCCCCCCACGTCACCGGCCAGGCCATCAACGTGGACGGAGGTGTCGTGCTTTGAGTGATTTCGCCTTGCGCGGAAACACGCAGAGCCGTTATCGCTCGAGGCAGCCGGCCGCCTTGCGATTCCGGGCGCCTGCCGGCGCGACCCGCGAGACTATTCGAAGCCGCAGGCCGCCGCCGAGGTTCCGATCGAGGCCCACTGGCTGTCGCGGTCTCCGAAGCAGCCGTCGCGCCACGCTCCTTCGTAGACGGTGCCGTCGGCTTCGACGTAGGTGCCTTGCCCGTGCGGCCTGCCCTCGCGCCACTCGCCCTCGTAGCGCTCGCCGCTGGTGCCGACGTAGACCCCCTGCCCGTGCTGCTTGCCGTCGCGGAGCTCGCCTTCGTAGCGGAAGCCGTTGGTCCATTCGAAGACGCCGCGGCCGTGCATCTTGCCGGCCAGCATGGGGCCTTCGTAGACCCCTTCGCCGCCGCGGAAGACCAGGCGCCCTTCGCCGGACGCCTTGTCGTCCACGCAGGCGCCCGACCAGGTGAACGGCTCGTAGTCCCTGTTGCCGTAGTTCCACACTAGGCAGGGCGCGTTCTCGGCGATCGACCAGCTCGGGCCGGAGGGCTCGAGAGGAGATGCGGTTTCCGCCGGCGCTGCGGTCGCTGCAGTCTCCGCATCCGGTGCCGGCTGCGGCGCTTCCCGCGACCCCAGCAGGAGCGGCGCGTAAATGAAGGCGGGCTCGCCGGTGCCGGGGTACACCACCCGCATCCAGTCCCGGCCCCCCACCTCGCCGGTCACGCGCACCTCGTCGCCGACCATTGCCGTGCCCACGATGTCGTAGTCGGGGCCAGGGCCGGTTCTGACATTGGCCGCCTCTCTCACCGTCATCAGCCGCTCGACCGGTTTCACGCGGTAGCGGTCTCTCGGCGGGCCTTCCAGCGCCGGCTGGCCGTCCTGCTCGCCCACCAGGACCACGTCGGAATCGGAACCGTCGCCGCCGCACTTCGATCGTTCGAACGAGAAGTGCCCGACGCACGCGCGCGCCTGATCCTGGAAGACCGAGAGACAGGCGGCGTATTCCCGGTTGTCGCTCCCGGTCGAGAACTCCGTGTTCTCCCAGCAGAGCGCGATCTTGCGGTCGATGGTGCCGAGGCACTGGGCGCGCTGTGCCGGAAGGTCCGGGTAGGACATGCCCTCGATGTCGCCGTGCCGGGGCTTGACGATCATGCCGTCGGCGGTCTCGCAGCCGAAGGAGAAGCCCTCGATGAGCGTCTCCGCCGACCCGGCGCCCGGCCACATCGTCAGCGCGGCCAGCCCCGCCGCCGCCGCGAAAACGCTCGCGCCCACCCGATGTTGCACGGTCTGCACCAGCCTGTCTGCCCGCCTCGCTCGAGCTATACCGAAAAAGCATTCCATCATGCGCCCAGTATAGTACAGAAGAGGGCGTTGCCATGCTGCCGAAGCGGGAGACCACCGATGAACGCCGACGAGATCATCGCCCGCTACGGACTGATCCCGCACCCGGAGGGCGGTCACTACCGCGAGACATTCCGGGCCTCCGCCGGAGACGGCGGCCGCGGCGCGGTGACCTCCATCTACTACCTGTTGCGGGCGGGCGAAGTCTCCCACTGGCACCGGGTCGATGCGGTGGAGATCTGGCACTACCATGCCGGCGCCGCGCTCAGGCTGGAGCTCTCGCCCGACGGTGTGGCGACGACGAGCCATCGCCTGGGGGTGGGCGAGGGCGCATGGCCGCAGGTCACGGTTCCCGTGCGTGCCTGGCAGAGCGCGCGTTCGGAAGGCGCCTGGACGCTGGTCGGCTGCACGGTGGCGCCGGCCTTCGAGTTCGCGGGCTTCGAGCTTGCACCGCCCGGCTGGCAACCCGGAAAAGGCTAACTCCGCTCTTCCGCGAAGGCCGAGAGAAGCTCCACGACGAAGCGAACCGACTCCTCGGTCGTCCTGCGGCTGATGATGCCGAGGCGGACGGCCTCCGGCTCGCCCGGCCTGAGCGCCTCCTCCCAGGCGAGCACGCCGTTGGCCCGCAGATGCCGGACCGCCTCGGCGGCGGTGCACGCGCCAGCGCGCATCGCCGGGTGAACGGTGCAGACGACCGGCAGCGGCGTCCGGTTGACGATTTCCCAACCCGCGTCGCCGAGAAGGCGGCGAAGCGTGTCTCCCAGCGCAGCCTCCCGCTCGATCCTCTGCGCCAGCGCGTCCGGCTGGAGGATCGCCGTGAGCACGCGGAGCCCGCTGTTGGCGCGCGAGCCCTGGAGCGAGAGATAGGCGAATTCGTGCGGCTCCACGGCGCCGCCCGAGACGTTGAACGCGCGCTCCACCGCTGCGCGGTGGCGGCAGAGAAACATGCCGCATCCGCCCGCGCCGAGCGGCACCAGGGTCTTGTGCGGATCGAATATGAGCGAGTCTGCGGCATCGAGGCCGGCGAGGCAGGCCCGGCGCAGGCGGGGCGAGAACGCGGCGATGGCGCCCCACGGCGCATCGACGTGGAACCATGCGCCCTGCTCGCGGCAGACCGCGCCGATCTCGGCCAGCGGATCGACGATGCCCGACGGCGTCGCACCGACCGAGCCGATGACGAGAAAGGGCAAGAAAGCGCCCGACGCCGCGTCGGCCGCCATCATGTCGGCGAGCGCGCCCACGTCCATGCGCAGCGTGCCGTCGACCGGCACGGTGCGGATCGACGCGGTGCCGATCAGGTTGCGCGCGTTCTTCTCGATCGAGACGTGGGTCTGGGGCGAGACGTAGAGCGCAGGCCGCGTCCGGAGCGGCAGCGAGCCGTGGCGCCAGTACTCGTAGGGCTCCTCGCGTCCGGCCTCGTCGGCACACAGCGCCGGATCGTAGGCGCGGCAGCGCGGATTGCGGTGCGAGAGCCGATCGGTCAGGGCGACGATCATGGCGGTGTGGTTCGCCTCGGTGCCGCAGGCCGTGAAGTGGCCGGCCCCGCCCGCGGGGTCGATGCCGAAGGCCTCGAGGAGCAGGTCGACGGCGTACTGCTCGAAGGCGGCGGACGCCGGATGCTGCCCCCGGACTGCCACGTTCGCGCCGCGCCGGTTGGTCTCGTCCATGGCGGCGAGCGAGGCTGCGTCCGCGTCGATGCAGAAGTAGCCCATGTTGAGCGGGCTGCTGACGTCGGCGTCGTAGAGGTCGGAGAGACGGCGGAAGACCTGCATGAGCCGGTCCACCGGGATGTCGCCGTCGCCCGGGTCGAGGTTCTCGCTCACCAGTGCATAGAGCGCCTCGAAGGCAGGGGCGTCGCGCGTCGCGGGCGCTTGAATCATGGCGGAATCTCCGGTGCAGCGGGCCGTTGACTGACTCGGCGCGATCCTCGTCTTGTAGCAACGCAGACTAGAGCCGAAGAATCGCGTTTGACAATGCAAGCATATCATCAATATACTTGCGACCAATATCCGGTCACATATGATAAAGACACTGAAATGAGTGACGAGACAGAAAACCCCGGCTCGAACGACGCTCTGTTACGCATGACTGCAGACGTCGTGACCGCGTATGTGGGCAATAATACGGTGGCGCCGACTGACCTCGCCGATGTCATTCGCACGGTTCATGCGTCGCTCCGCCAGGCGCAGGCCAGCGAGATCGCCGTCTCCGCGGCGCCGAAGCCTGCCGTCCCGGTCAAGAAATCGATCACGCCGGACTACCTGATCTGCCTCGAAGACGGCCGCGAGCTGAAGATGCTGAAGCGGCATCTGCGCACGACCTATAACCTGACCCCGGACGAATACCGCGCGAAGTGGGGGCTCGACCCCGATTACCCGATGGTCGCGCCCAACTACGCGCGCAGGCGCTCGGAGTTCGCGAAGCAGATCGGCCTCGGCCAGAAGCGGCGCCGGGCGGGTGCTGCGGAAGGCGATGCCGGCTCCGGCGAAGGCGGCGCATCCTCTTCCGGGGGCGGCGTCGCGCAATAGGTCCCGAAGTCAGCCCGAATTCTCCCTGCGGCCGGTCGTGGTCACGAGGAAGAGGCCGGCGAACATCAGAACGATCGCGCCCCAGATGTAGGCCGAGGGCGCGTCGCCGAAGAACCACATGCCGAAGCCCATGCCCGACAGCGTGGCGATATAGTTGACGGTGGAGAAGATCACCGGGCCGGCACGTCGAATGATCTCGAACACCAGATAGAACGAGACGCAGTTGTTGGCCATGGCGCCGATCGTCGCCCCGTGGCCGACCCCGAAATCGCCGCCGAAGGCCCACCACTCCCCCATCGCCGCCATCACGATGAGCACGTAGCCACCGGACGCCAGCATGAGGCCGCCGGCGAGCGGCAGCGAGGTCGTCTCCTGCGGCCGCCAGCGCGCAACGAGGACCGCGTTGACCGCGTAGGAGAGCGACGGCACCAGGCCGAGCGCCACCCAGCCGGCCATGCCGGGCGCCGGCAGGCTCGCCTGCGGGACCAGCACGATGAGGATGCCGGCGAACCCGAGCAGGATGCCGCTGCAGCGGAGCCAGTGGAAGCGATCCTGCCTGAGAGAGAGCGCCAGCACGTAGACCATGATGGGCACCAGCGCGAGACCCAGCGACAGCAGGCTCGCCGGCACCTTCGGCGCGAGGTAGGCGAGCAGCATGTAGGGGAAGGCGAGGTTCAGCGCCCCGGCGGAGAGGAAGATGCGCGCGTGGCGGAAGTCGATCGGCGGCAGGCGGCGAAGCGCGGCAGCCAGCAGCATGAGCGCAGCACCCCCGCCGAACGATTGCCAGAACACGTAGGGGACGAAAGGCACGCCGCCATCGGCCGCGAAGCGGTTGAGCGAGACCGCGAGCGCGAAGCAGACGCCGAGGACGAACAGCATCCCGATCAGGAGGGGGCTCGGACGGGCGCCGGGCTTCTCCGCGGCGGGCGGATCGACGGGCATGGGCGGAGCCTCTTGCGGGTCGCGGCGTCGCCGCGGGACCGGGGCGGGTTCGATTCACCCGGAGCCGAATGCTAGCCCGCATGTCTCGCGAAGGTCACGGCCTGCGTCGCGCGGAACGCGCGCGGAATCAGACCACGCGGAACGCGCGCGGAATCAGACCACGCGGAACGCGCGCGGAATCAGACCACGCGGAACGCGCCCGGAATGAAGTCACGGGGCGCGCCGGAGTCCCGCCCGTCGTGCGCGCTACGCCGCGAATTCCGGGATATGCACGACATGTTTTTTGCGTGTTTTGCCGAGATATTCCGAGACAAGGCGAGACAAGGCGAGACAAAGCGAGACAGGGAAAGAGGGGCCGCGGAGCCTCCGAACGGCCCCCGCAACGGCCGCGGCGGTGCTCATGCGGATGCTCGTGCCGGTGCTCGTGCGGGTGCTCATGCGGAGCCATTTGCCGGCGCACCGCGCGTCCCCCGTCCTGCTTTCGGCCGCGCCAGCTCGCATGCTCTCCGGCTTCATGGCGCGATCCTGACAGAGCGCGCGCGCACCCTGCACCGCACCATGGTCCGGTGTCGCCCGGGCCTGAAAGGTCCCGGGCGCGAAAGAAGAGTCATGCGCCCGCAGGGTCGCGAGCGCGACAGAAGAGCCACCCGGGCCTGAAAGGTCCCGGGCGCGAAAGAAGAGTCATGCGCCCGCAGGGTCGCGAGCGCGGCAATAGGGTGCGCTTACTGCTGCCCGAACTTGGTCCGGGCATGACGATGGTGGTTGGACCGGAGACAGCGAGCGCTCGAGTCGAGATCGCACGAACTTCAGACGCACCACACCAGAGCGAATTCCGTCCGGGACGGAAACAGTCTAACCCGCGGTATCGATCCAGATCGTGACCGGGCCGTCGTTGACGAGGTGGACCTGCATCACCTGCCCGAAGCGGCCGGCGGCGACGGGCACGCCGTGCTCGGCGAGGGAGGCCTTGAAAAGCTCGTAGAGGCGCTCGCCCTCGTCCGGCGGCGCGGCGTAGGAGAAGCCCGGCCGGTTGCCCCGGCTCGTGTCGGCGGCCAGCGTGAACTGGCTCACGACCAGCGCGGACCCGCCGCTCTTCAGGATCGAGAGGTTCATCTTGCCGGGCTCGCTCTCGAAGATGCGGAGGTTGGCGATCTTGCGCGCGAGGAAGAGCGCCTGCTCGTCGCCGTCGCCCTGCATCGCGCACATGAGGACCAGCATGCCGTTGCCGACCTCGCCCACCGTCTCGCCGGCGATGTCGACGCGGGCTTCCGCGACCCGCTGGATGAGCGCCCTCATCGGTCGAGCGGGGCGTAGTAGGTGCGCTCCGGCGGGGCCGCCAGGAGGGCGAGAAAGTCGTCGAGGCCGCCGGCCTCCTCGAGCGCGGCGAGGTTGGCCTTGTGCGCCTCGGCCGAGGTCCATTCCTCCAGCAGCACGACGCGGTCGGGGTCGGTGGCGTCCACCGCCATCTCGATGCGGGCGCAGCCCTCCATCCCGGTGTCCTCGCCCACGAAGGGCGCAAGCATCTCGACCAGCGCCGCCCTCTCGCCGGGCTTCGCCCGGGCTCGCACCATCACCAGCACAGACATGCGCCACTCCCTCTCGATTGCAGCCGGGCCGCCACCGTGTACCATCGGCGCGGCCTGGGGCAAGCGGAGAAGACGGTGACGAGCCCAACAGCGACGGATGGCGCGCCGGGCGCCACGCTACGGCTGGGAGCCTGGGTCGCCGAGGCGCCGCGGGCCTGGAGCGAAGAAGCCGGACGGCGGGCCAGCAGCGCCTTCGTCGACACCGCCGCCTGCATGCTGGCGGGCGCGGACGACGACGCGCCGCGCGCGGCCCGTGACGCCGCGTCGCGCTGGGGCGCGGGCGGTGCGACGGTCGCCGGCACGCCACATCGCCTCGCCGCACCCTGGGCCGCGCTGGTCAACGGCACGGCGGCCCATGCGCTCGACTACGACGACGTGCTGGAGATCAGCAACGCCCACGTAAGCGCGGTGCTGGTGCCGGCTCTGCTCGCGCTCGGCGAGGAGCGGGGCGCCGACGGCGGGTCTTGCGTGGACGCGTTCATCGTCGGCGTCGAGGTCATGGCGCGGCTCGGCGAAGCGCTCAACATGACCCACTACTTCAAGGGCTGGCACACCACGTCGACCCTGGGCGCGCCGGCTGCGGCGGCGGCCTGTGCCCGGCTGCTCGGTCTGGATGCGGCCAGGGCCACCCACGCCCTCAGCCTTGCCACCAGCCTCGCCTCCGGCGCCAAGCGCCAGTTCGGCACCATGGCGAAGCCGCTTCACGCCGGCCTCGCGGCCAAGAACGGGATCGTGGCGGCGGCGCTCGCCGAGTCCGGCGTCACTGCGGCTGCGGACGCTTACGAGGGCGCGCGCGGCTTCGTGGACCTCTTCGCCGGCGTGCCGAGCGAGCGGCTGGAGGCGGCGCTTGGCGACTTCGACGGGCCGCCCGCCATCGAGCGGCACGGGCTCTGGCAGAAATTCTATCCCTGCTGCGCGTCCGCCCACCGCCCGCTCGATGCGCTGCTCGCGCTGCACGCGGAGGGCGCGGTGGCGCCGCAGGCGGTGGCGGAGATCGACGCGCTGCTGCCGGAGATCGCGGTGCAGAACCTGCCCTACGCCCTGCCGGCGGACGCGATGCAGGCGCGCTTCAGCCTGCCCTACCTGCTGGCGAGCGCGCTGGCGGACGGCGGGCTCGCGCTCGATGCCTTCGGCGACGCGGCGCTCGCCCGGCCCGGTGTGCGCGCGATGCTGCCCAGGATCGGCATGCGGCCGGACCCGGACCAGCCCGGCGATGCCAATGTCGACGCGGTGCCGCAGCGGGCGACGGTCACCGTGCGGCTCGCCGGCGGGGCCGAGCGCGCGCGCACGATCCGCGAGCCGAGGGGGCATCCGCGCGTGCCGCTCGGCCGTGACGCGCTCCATGCCAAGTTCGTGGACTGCGCCTCGCGCGCGCTGCCGGCGGCGGCGCACGACGCGGCGTTCGAGGCGCTCGACGGGATCGCGGGCGCACGCGACCTGAACGCGATCGGCAATCACCTGGGAGCGAGCCATGGCGGAGGCTGAGACCGCGACGACGGAGCCTGCCGAGAACGCGCGGGCCTTCACGCAGGGCACGACGGTGTTCGACTGCCTCGGGCTCTTCTACGTGCTGGACGAGCCCTATGCGACGCGCTGCCTCGAGGCCGGCGTCAACGTCTGCAACGTGACCTTCGCGCTGGAGAGCACGTGGGACCAGACCATGAGCGCGGTGGACGAGGGCTTCGCCAAGATCGAGGCGAGCCCCGTGCTGGCGCTGGCGCGGAACCGGACGGAGATCGATGCCGCGCTGGCGGCGGGCCGGCTCGCGGTGGTCCCCGGCACGCAAGGCTCCAGCATGATCGGGAACGAACTCGCGCGGGTGGGCGTCCTCGCCAGGCTCGGCTTCCGCTTCTTCGGCCTCGCCTATACCGGGGCCACGCTGTTTGCCGACGGCTGCGGCGAGAAGCGCGATGCGGGGCTCAGCTTCCTCGGCGAGGAGCTGATCGCGGCGGTGAACGAGACGCCGATGATCCTCGACCTCTCCCACACCGGCCACCGCTCGCGGGCGGAAGCCGTGCCGCTAGCCCGCGCGCCGGTCTGCACCCACTCCAACGCCTGGCACCACGTGGCCAACGACCGCAACACCAGGGACGAGACGGTGCGCGCGATCGTCGCCAAGGGGGGCATGATGGGCGCCTGCTGCCTGCCGCTCTCGGTAAGCCCGGCGGACCAGACGCTGGATCACCTGATCGACCACATCGACCACTTCAAGGCGCTGGTGGGCGCGGCGCACATCGGCATCGGGCTCGACTTCACCGAGGCCTACCAGGAGTCCAAGACCGTGCTGCCGGAATCGGTCCGCTGGCGCACGCTCCGCCCCGACATCTTCGGGCCGGTCGAGGCCTTCGTGACCCAGCGCTATCCGGAGGGCCTCGGCGGGATCGCGGAGCTGCCCAACCTCGCGGGCCGGCTCCTGGAGCGCGGCTACGGCGAGGACGAGGTGGCGGGCATTCTCGGCGCGAACTGGCTGCGCACGTTCACGAACTTCGTCGGCTGAGTACGCTCGCCGGTTTGGAGCGTTTCCGTTTTTCTCGGAGACGCTCTGAGTCTTTCAATCGCTCAAGGCAGCCGGCCGTTGGCCGGCGCCGGCGCGCAGACGCACGATGCGGGGTCGGGCGCGTGGGGTTGTGGTTCGTTCATGGCGCGATTCTGACGGAGGTCGCGGGCACCCTGCACCGCACCATGGTCCGGGCCGTCCGCCCGCATCTCTCACCGTGGCCTTGGTGGTGAATCCGGGCTAGAACGGCGCATCGTCCAGGAGGGAATCATGGTTCAGTCCGCCGCGGCCGCCGAGGCCGCTCCGCCCCGCACGAAGCCCGCGTTCCAGTGGGACGATCCCTTCCTTCTCGACGATCAGCTCGGCGAGGACGAGCGGCTGGTGCGCGACACCACCCGCGCCTACGCCCAAGAGAAGCTGATGCCGCGCATCCTCGAGGCGAACCGGCACGAGCGCTTCGACCGCGAGATCATGAACGAGATGGGCGCCCTCGGCCTGCTGGGATCGACCATCCAGGGCTACGGCTGCGCCGGCGTGAGCTACGTCTGCTACGGCCTGGCGGCGCGGGAGGTCGAGGCGGTGGATTCCGGCTACCGCTCGGCGATGAGCGTGCAGTCGAGCCTGGTGATGTATCCCATCGACGCTTACGGCACCGAGGCGCAGAAACAGGCGTGGCTGCCGCGGCTGGCTGCCGGCGAGGCCGTCGGCTGCTTCGGCCTCACAGAGCCGGACTCGGGCTCCGACCCCGGCAGCATGACGACGCGGGCGCGCACGGTCGACGGCGGCTTCCTCCTCTCCGGCGCGAAGAACTGGATCTCCAACTCGCCCATCGCCGATGTCTTCCTGGTCTGGGCCAAGAACGACGAGGGCACGATCCGGGGCTACCTGCTGGAGAAGGGCTTGGCGGGGCTGGCGGCGCCCAAGATCGAGGGCAAGTTCTCGCTCCGCGCTTCGGTCACGGGCATGATCCAGATGGACGAGGTGTTCGTGCCGGCGGAGAACGAGCTGCCCGGCGCGAGCGGGCTGTCTGGCCCCTTCCGCTGCCTCAACCGGGCCCGCTACGGCATCGGCTGGGGCGCGCTCGGCGCAGCCGAGTTCTGCTGGCGGGCGGCCCGCGACTACACCATGGATCGCAAGCAGTTCGGCAAGCCGCTCGCCGCCAACCAGCTGATCCAGAAGAAGCTCGCCGACATGCAGACCGAGATCGCCATCGGCCTGCAGGCGTGCCTGCGCGTGGGCCGGCTCTTCGACGAGGGCCGCGCGACGCCCGAGATGATCTCGCTGATCAAGCGCAACTCCTGCGGCAAGGCGCTGGAGATGGCGCGCACCGCCCGCGACATGCACGGCGGCAACGGCATCAGCGACGAGTTCCATGTGATCCGCCACGTCATGAACCTCGAGGCGGTCAACACCTACGAGGGCACCCACGACATCCACGCCCTGATCCTCGGCCGGGCGCAGACCGGCATCCAGGCGTTCGCCTGACCATGACGCGGCGCGGCGGCAAGAGGCGCAAGGCGGGCCTCCTGCTCGGCGCCATCGCCGACGACCTCACCGGGGCGACCGACCTCTGCAACACGCTGGTGGCAGGCGGCATGCGCACGGTCCAGGTGATCGGCGTGCCCCGTGCGGAGACCCCGGTGCCCGACGCCGATGCCGTGGTGGTCGCGCTCAAGTCGCGCACGGTCGCGCCGCCCAGGGCAGTGCGCGAATCCCGCGCGGCGCTCGCATGGCTGAAGCAGGGCGGCGCGCGCCAGATCTTCTTCAAGTACTGCTCGACCTTCGATTCCACGCCGCGCGGCAACATCGGGCCGGTGGCCGACGCGCTGCTCGACGACCTCGGCGCCGATCTCACCATCGCCTGCCCGGCCTTCCCGACCAACGGGCGCACCGTCTACAAGGGGCACCTCTTCGTCGGCGACGTGCTGCTTGAGAACTCGGGCATGCGCAACCACCCGCTGACGCCGATGCGGGACTCCAATCTCGTGGCGGTGCTGGGCGCGCAGACGCCCCACCCGGTGGGGCTGGTCGAGCACGCGACGGTGCGCGAGGGCGCCGGTTCAATCCGCCGCGCCCTCGATGCGCTGCGCGACGCCGGCACGCGCCACGCCGTCGTCGACGCCATCGCCGACGAGGACCTCCTGGCGATCGGCACCGCGTGCGCGGACCTGCCGCTGATGACGGGCGGCTCCGGCGTCGCCATGGGATTGCCGGCGAATTTCCGGGCGGCCGGGCTGCTCACCGTGGCGGCGGAGGCGGCCACCCTGCCGGCGTCGGGCGGGCACGCGGCGGTGATCGCCGGCAGCTGCTCGCCGGCGACGCTCGGGCAGATCGAGACCATGGCGGCGTCGTGTCCGGCGTTCTTCGTCGATGCCGAGGCGCTCGCCGCCCGCAAGCGCGTCGCGGCGGAGGCGCTGGCCTGGGCGCGGCCCAGGCTCGCGGACGGGCCGGTGCTGATCTACGCGAGCGCTCCGCCCGCGCGGGTCAGGCGAATTCAGAAGAAGCTCGGCGCTGACAAGGCGGGCGCGATGATCGAGCGCTGCCTCGCCCGCATCGCGCGCGGCCTCGTGGATGCGGGCGTTGGCCGCATGGTGGTGGCAGGCGGCGAGACGGCGGGTGCGGTGGTGGGCGCGCTCGGCGTGCAGGCGCTCCGCATCGGCGCGGAGATCGACCCCGGCGTGCCCTGGACCATGAGCGTCGGCGAGCCCAGGCTCCACCTCGCGCTGAAGTCCGGCAACTTCGGCGGGCCGGACTTCTTCACCCGGGCGTTCACGGTCCTGCCGTGAGCGAGAGCGCTCTTCGCGAGCGGATCGCGCTCCACGGCGAATCCCTGTTCACGCGCGGCTACGGCTGCGGCGCGTCGGGCAACATCAGCGCTGTGCTCGACGATGGCATCCTGGTGACGCCCACCAACTCCTGCCTCGGCCGGCTCGACCCCGCGCGGATCGCGAAGCTCGGGCCGGACGGCGCGCATCTCTCCGGCGATGCGCCGTCGAAGGAGGCGTTCCTTCACCAGTCGATGTATCGCGCCCGGCCGGACGCGCGCGCCATCGTGCATCTGCACAGCACCTGCTCGGTCGCCGTCTCCTGCCTTGCGGATGTCGATCCGGCGGACGTGCTGCCGCCGCTCACCGCCTACTACGTGATGCGCGTGGGCCGGCTGCCGCTCATCCCCTACTACCGGCCGGGCGACCGCGCGCTGGCCTCGGCCGTGCACGAATTCGCGGGCGACCATCACGCCGTGCTGCTCGCCAACCACGGACCCGTGGTGGCGGGGAAGGCGCTGGATGCGGCGGTCTATGCGGCCGAAGAGCTGGAAGAGACGGCGAAGCTGCACCTGCTGCTGCGGGGCGCGCCGGTGCGGCTGCTCACGGACGGGCAGGTTAGCGAGTTGCGAGAGGCGTTCCCGACCTGAGCCGGGGGCTGGTGGCGGGCTGGAAGAGTGGGCCGCGCCTTACGCGGCCTCTTCCTCCTCGAACTCGTCGTCGTCGCCGGGAACGGGGCCGGAATCCTTGCCCTTCTCGTCCTCGTCCCTGTCGACAAGCTCGATGATGGCCATGGGCGCGGCATCGCCGTAGCGGAAGCCGGCCTTGAGCACGCGCGTGTAGCCGCCCGGGCGCTCGGCGTAGCGGGGGCCCAGCGTGTCGAACAGCTTGCGCACCACCGCCTCGTCCACGAGGTAGCCCAGCGCCTGGCGGCGCGCGTGGAGGTCGCCGCGCTTGGCGAGCGTGATCATGCGCTCGACCACGCCGCGCAGCTCCTTCGCCTTCGGCACGGTGGTCTCGATCTGCTCGTGCTTGAGCAGCGACGTCGCCATGTTGCGGAACATCGCGCGGCGGTGGCTCGACGTCCGGTTCAGCTTGCGTTGGCCATGTCGATGGCGCATGGCTTGTCCCCCTGCGGCGTGGCCTGGGCCGGTGCGCGCCCTAGTAGGGCTCGTCCAGCCTCTTGGCCAACTCCTCGATGTTCTCGGGCGGCCAGTCAATGAGCTCCATGCCGAGATAGAGGCCCATGCCGGCGAGCACGTCCTTGATCTCGTTGAGCGACTTGCGGCCGAAATTGGGCGTGCGCAGCATCTCGGCTTCGGAGTACTGCACCAGGTCGCCGATGTAGATGATGTTGTCGTTCTTGAGGCAGTTGGCGGAGCGGACCGAAAGCTCCAGCTCGTCCACCTTGCGCAGCAGGTTCGGGTTGAACTCGGGCTCGACCGCCTCTTCGGCACGCGGCAGCTCGTGCGGCTCCTCGAAGTTGATGAAGAGCTGCAGCTGATCCTGGATGATCCGCGCGGCGAGCGCGATCGCATCCTCGGGCGAGACGGTGCCGTTGGTCTCGACCCGCATGGTCAGCTTGTCGTAGTCGGTCACCTGGCCCACGCGGGTGTTGTCCACCTTGTAGGCGACCTTGCGGACCGGGCTGTAGAGCGCATCGACCGGGATCAGCCCGATCGGCGCGTCCTCGGGCCGGTTCTGCGCGGCGGGAACGTAACCCTTGCCGGTCTCGACCATGAACTCCATGTCGATTTTCGCATTCTCGTCGAGCGTGCAGATCACCACGCCGGGGTCGACGATCTCGATGCCGTGGCCGGCCTGGATCTGCGACGCCGTGATCTCGCCGGGCCCGGACGCCGTGAGCGCCATCCGCTTCGGCCCCTCGCCGTGCATGCGGAGCGCGAGCAGCTTCAGGTTGAGCACGATGTCGGTGATGTCCTCGCGCACGCCCTGAAGCGAGGAGAACTCGTGCAGCACGCCGTTGATCTGCAGCGAGGTGACCGCGGCGCCCTGCAGCGACGACAGCAGGATGCGCCTGAGCGCGTTGCCGAGCGTCATGCCGTAGCCGCGCTCCAGCGGCTCGGCGACGATACGGGCGAAGCGGGAGCCATCGCCCTCCGGCGTCACTTCGAGCTTGGACGGCTTGATGAGTTCCTGCCAATTCTTGTTCATGACGCAGACTGTCCCCGTGTGATGGGTTGTTCGCCCGCCGGATGAGCGATGTGGCGCGCGGCTGCGCGCCGGAACGATGCCGTCAGACGCGCCGCCTCTTTGGCGGCCGGCATCCGTTGTGCGGGATCGGCGTGACGTCGCGGATCGCGGTGATCACGAAGCCCGCACTCTGCAGCGCGCGCAGCGCCGATTCGCGGCCCGAGCCCGGACCCTTGACCTCGACCTCGAGCGACTTGACGCCGTGCTCGGCGGCCTTGCGGCCGGCTTCCTCCGCCGCCATCTGGGCGGCGTAGGGGGTCGACTTGCGCGAGCCGCGAAAGCCCATGCTGCCGGCCGACGACCAGGCAATCGCGTTGCCCTGGACGTCGGTGATGGTGATCATCGTGCTGTTGAAGGTGGCGCTGACATGGGCGATGCCGGAGGAGATGTTCTTCCGCTCGCGGCGCCGCGTGCGCGTCGGCTTCGCCATACTCGCTGCCCTCTACTTCTTCCTGCCCGCAATCGGGCGCGCTGGCCCCTTGCGGGTGCGTGCGTTGGTGTGGGTGCGCTGACCACGCACCGGCAAGCCGCGCCGATGCCGGAGCCCCCGGTAGGTGCCGAGATCCATGAGCCGCTTGATGTTCATGGCCACCTCCCGGCGGAGGTCGCCTTCGACCACGTAGCTCTGGTCGATCACCTCGCGGATGCGGATGACCTCCGCATCGCTCAGCTGGCTCACCCGCTTCTCCGGCGGGAGCCCGACCGTCTCACGAATCTGCCGGGCCTTGGTGCGCCCGATACCATGGATGTATGTCAACGAGATCTCGACCCGCTTGTTGGTCGGGATGTTGACGCCAGCAATACGCGCCACGCTGGAGCCTCCTCATAGGGGAAAGGCGCGCGACGATGCCTGCGCCGCGCGCCTTGGCGATGGGTCATTACCACCACGCCTGCCCGCGAGTCAACGCCAGAGCGTCCCCGCCCAAGACGAAAACGCTCTGGCTCTCTATCGCTCACGGCAGCCGGGACGTCGCCAACTGGTTCGCCTCGTTGCGCGCCACCCCGGTCGCTGCCGATCGGTCGATGCCGGTGCTCTCCGTCATCATGCGCGAGGCCGAGGCGATGGGCTTCCGTCCCGAGGGCTCGAACCCGTGCAAGGGCATCCGGCGCTACCGCCGCAAGGGGCGCGAGCGCTTCCTGTCGGACGATGAGAGCCTTCGCCCCTGATGGCGGAAAGGGCCGGGGTGCGGTGGGGACTAAAAGGCGCGAAGGCCGAGGTTCTCGCGCAGCGTCCGGCCGGCATAGTCCTCGTGGTAGAGGCCGCGGCGCTGCAGCTCGGGCACCACGAGGCGGGCGAAATCCTCGTAGGCGCCCGGCATGTGGGTCGCGGCGAGCACGAAGCCGTCGCAGGCCTCGCCCTCGAACCACGCTGCCATCTGGTCGGCGACCGCAGCAGGCGTGCCGACGAAGTGGGGCATCTCGTTCACCGTGCCGCGCCGGCTGTAGGTCACGAAGTCCTCGACCGTCGGGTGCGGATTGCCGCTCAGCGTCACCACGCGATCGCGTATGGCCTGCAGGCCGCTGATGGAGGCCATCTCCTCGTCGGTGAAGGGCTCGCCCGCAGGCTTGGTCGCGAAGTCGTAGTTGAGCGCTTCGGAGAGCAGCGCCAGCGTGTCGATGGGCCGCGCGAGGCCGGCGATGAAGGCGGCCTTCTCCTCCGCCTCCGCCCGGGTTTCGGCAACGGTGACGTAGGCCGCCGGCGCCACGCGGTAGGAGCCGGGCTCGCGGCCTGCGGCAAGCGCCGCCTCCCGCGTCGCCGCGTAGGCCTTCTTGCCGAACTCCAGGGTGGGATAGATCGCGAAGATCACGTCGGCCCAGTGGGCCGCGAACTGCCGCCCGCGCCCGCTCTGGCCGGCCTGGATCACGATGGGGCGGCCCTGCGGCGTGCGCGGCACGGTGAACGGCCCGCGCGAGCGGAGGAAGCGGCCCTCATGGTCGAGGCGGCGCACGCCCGCCGGGTCGGCGAACACGCCCTGCTCCTTGTCCAGGGCGATCGCGCCATCGTCCCACGCGTCCCAGTGGCCGAGCACCACGTCCATGAACTCGTCGGCCCGGTCGTAGCGCTCGTTGTGCTCGATCACCCTGTCCGCGCCGTAGTTGGCGGCCTCGGAATCGTTGAGCGAGGTGACCACGTTCCAGGCCGCCCGGCCGCCGCTCATGTGGTCGAGGGTCGAGAACATGCGGGCCACGTGGAAGGGCTGGTAATAGGTTGTGGAGCATGTCGCGCCCAGCCCGAGCCGCGTGGTCGCCGCCCCCATCATCGTGAGGATGGGGATGGGGTCCATCTTGACCACGCGGACCCCGTTGCGCACCGCCTCGGCATGGTCGCCGCCGTAGATGTCCGGCAGCGCCAGGCGATCGTCGAAGAACGCGAGGTGGAACTTGCCTGCCTCGAGGATCCGCGCGATCCGCTGGTAGTAATCGGCGGTGAGGAAGTCCGTGGCCGACTCCGGGTGACGCCAGGACGCGGGGTAGTTGGAGCAGTTCTGCGCCTGGAGGAAGCCCACCAGCACCATCTGCCGCTTGCTCATGCTCACCGTCGCTCGTCGTCGCTCGCCGGGCGGGAGACTGTGCCGGGCGCCGCTGGGAGCGGGGTTTAGCACGCTGCGGGGGTGATTGCAGGCGCGTGGCGGGCCGGGCGCGACTGTGCGATCCTTCCAGCCGCGCGGGGGACCATTGCCGACAAGCGAGCGGAGGCGTCATGGAACTGGGGATCTGCCTCAAGGGCGACCTCGATGTGCGCCGCACCATCGCGCTCGCCCATCAGGCCGAGGCCGCGGGCTTCGACTACATGTGGTTCGCGGATTCGCACATTCTGTGGTCGGACATCTACACGCAGATGGCGGTCTGCCTCGACCACACGCAGACCCTTCGGGTCGGCCCGCTGGTGACCAACCCCAGGGTGCGCGACTGGTCGGTGGCCGCCAGCATCTTCGCGCGGCTGGTGCAGATCGGTGACGGGCGGCTCGACGTGGCGGTCGGCCGGGGCGACAGCTCGGTGCGCGTCATGGGCCAGAGGCCCGCGACGCTCGCGCAGCTCACCGCCTTCTGCGATGCGCTCCGCACCATGCTCCGGGGTGAGGCGTGCGAGTACGAGGGCGCCAGCGGGCCGGTGCAGCTCGACTGGGCCGATCCGTACGATCTGCCCATCTGGATCGCCGGATACGGGCCGCGCGCCCTTGCCGCCGCCGGCGCGCACGGGGACGGCCTGGTGATCCAGCTCGCCGATCCGGGTCTTTGCCGGTGGATGGCGGGGCAGGCGATCGCGGCGCGCGAGGCTGCGGGCCTCGACGCGGCCGGATACCGTGTGCTCGCCTGCGCGCCAGCCTGGATCGGCGAGCGCGAGACGGCGATCGCCCAGACGAGCTGGTTCCCCGCCGTGGTCGGCAACCATGTCGCCGATATCGTGGAGCGCCACGGCGCCGGCTCGGGCCTGGTGCCGGAGAGCCTGACCGCCTTCATCGCCGCCCGGCAGGGACGCGGCGCGGACGAAGGCTACGACTACCATCAGCACGCGGTCGCGGGCTCCGACAACGTGCACTACGTCACCGACGCCATCACCGAATCCTTCTGCCTGATCGGACCGGCCGAGGCGCACGTGGAGAAGATCAGGGCGCTGGAGGCCGCAGGCGTCACGCAGTTCACGCTCTACCTGATGACGGAAGAGCAGGAACGACTGGTCGGCGAGTACGCGACCGGGGTGCTGCCCCACCTGCGTTAGCGGGGGGCGGGAGGCGCGGAGGATGCTGCGCCACTTGCTGGGAGCCGGCGCGACCGCGAGCGCGGAGACGATGCTCGACGCGATCGCGCGGGATGCGCAGGAGACCGGCGCGCTCACCGGGCGGCCGGTCTTCGCGGACGCCGTCATGGAGGCCATGCGAAGCGTGCCGCGCGAGGTCTTCGTGCCCGAGGGGGAGACGGCGTTCGCTTACGAGAACCGGCCGCTCCCCATCGGCCACGGCCAGACCATCTCGCAGCCCTACATCGTCGCCCTGATGACGGAGCTGCTCGACGTAGGGCCAGGTGCCTGCATCCTGGAGGTGGGCACCGGCTGCGGCTATCAGACCGCCGTGCTGTGCGCGCTGGGCGCGACGGTCCATTCGGTAGAGGTCGTCGAGCCGCTGGCGACGGCGGCCGCCGCGCGGCTTGCGGAACTCGGCTATGCGGCGGCCACGGTGCGCGCCGGCGATGGCCACGCCGGCTGGCCGGAGCATGCGCCCTACGATGGCATCATCGTCACCGCAGCTGCGCCCTCGGTACCGCCGGCGCTGGTGGATCAGCTGAAGCCCGGCGCCTGCCTGCTCATCCCCGTCGGGCGTGCCGCTGCGACCCAGAGCCTGCAGCGCATCCGCAAGCGCGACGACGGCTCGAGCGAGACGACGACGCTGCTCCCCGTGGCCTTCGTCCCGCTGACCGGTGGGGTTCGCTAGCCGGGAGCCAAACCCCTGAATTGGTCGGTTTACTTTCCGACCTAACCGCCCCGAACGCCGTCATGAGCGTATCCGTCTTGCACGGAAACGCTCTAGCCATTTGTCGCTCACGGCAGCCGGCCGTCGTGCGATTCCGCGCGCCTGCCGGCGCGACGGCCGGCGCCGTCGCGCGTCCGTCAAAGTCGGACGCGCTCTAATCAGGCCAGCGCCGGTGCAGCCAGAGCCACTGATCCGGCCGCTCGCGAATCCAGTCTTCGAGGACGCGGTTCACGGCGACCGTGCCCGCGCGAGTGCGCTCCTCCCGCGTGCCTTCCTCGGGCATGGGAAGCTTGGGATAGACGGTGATGCGAAAGTTGGCGCCGGCCAGCCGCTCGACCCGCACCGGCCACACGGGGCAGTCATAGCGCAGCGCGAATGTCGCCACGGCAGTGCCGGTCATGGCATCGCGGCCGAAGAAGGGGACCGGGATGCCGGTGTTGAGCTTCTGATCGACCAGGAGGGCCACGTGGTGGCCGGCGCCCAGCGTGCGCACCATCTCGCGGGTGCCATCCGCCCCCTTTCTTACGCGGCGTTGCGCGATCGTCCCCCTGCAACGCTCGATCAGGCGGTCGACGATCGGGTTGTTGGCCGCGCGGTAGATGGCGGTCGCCGGAACGCCGGTTTGCTCCGGCGCGCGCGCGGCGATCTCCCAATTGCCGATGTGGCCGGAAAAGAAGATGCCTCCGTTGACGGAGTGTTTGGCTTCCTCCAGATGATCGCGCCCGACGAGCTCGATCCGCCCACCGGGTGCGTCGACCGAGAAGCGATGGATATGCGGGTACTCCGCAGCGACCCGGCCGAGATGACGCCACATGCGGTGCGCGCATCGGCGGACTTCGGCCTGTGAACGCTCCGGCAAAGCCCGGGCAAGGTTGTCGAGGCCCCGCCGGTGCACCGGGAGCAGGGGGCCGATCAGGCCGCCGAGCGCGGCACCGAGGGCCGAGGCCCATCCCACCGGCAGCGCGCCGAGCACCGCAAAGAAGGCGTAGGCGGCCGCGGCCTCGCAGACGTGCCGCACCGTACGTGGCCACTGCGCCTCAGCCATGGCGGCAGCGCGCGAGGAGCGGCGCCAGCAGATCGCGCAGCGCCGCCGGGTCGCGCCAGGCGAGGGTCACCGGGAGTGTGCGAACCGCCGCTTTCGCATCCGGCGGGAGCCGCACGAAGTCCTTCTCGGTCGTCACCGGCTGGGCGTCCTGTTCCTTCGCCTGCGAAATGATCGCTGCGATCTCACCCGGCTTATAACGGTGGTGGTCGGCGAAGGCATGGCGCGCGATCACGGTGCAGCCTGCCTCCTCCAGCGTCTCGAAGAATTTTTCGGGCCGCCCGATCCCGGCGAAGGCCACGACCGGACGCGCCAGGAGCGCAAGAGTCTCCTCGCCGGGGACCAGTTCGGCTTCGACAACGGGCAGATCGTGCTTCCCCAGCGCTTTGAGCGCGCCCCGCCGGTCGTTGTCCACGAGAACGAGCGCATGGGCCCGGCCGAGGCCGCGGGCCAGCGGCTCGCGCAGCGGCCCGGCGGGCAGCACGCAGCCGTTGCCGAAGCCCGCGCCGCCGTCGATGACCGCGAGGCAAAGGTCCTTCGCGAGGACCGGCGACTGCATGCCATCGTCCATGAGCAGGATGGCGGCACCTGCGGACGCCGCCGCCTTCGCCCCCGCCGCGCGGTCGCGGGAGAGCCAGGTGGGCGCCACGCGCGCCAGCAAGAGCGCCTCGTCGCCGACCGCGTGCGCGTCGTGACGGGCGGGGTCGACCCTGATCGGCCCGCTCTCGCTGCCGCCGTAGCCGCGGGTGAGGACGTGGGGGTGCAGGCCCGCATCAGCCAGCAGTCGGGCTAGGGCGATCACGGTCGGCGTCTTGCCGGTACCGCCTGCCGTAAAGTTGCCGACGCAGATCACCGGCACTCCCACCGTCGCCGGTCGCGCGAGGGCGGCGCGCCCACCTGCGCCAAGCCGGTAGAGCCAGGAGAGAGGCGTCAGAGCGCAGGCGGCGAGCCTGCCGCGCTCAGCCGCCCAGAACGCCGGCGCGCGCATTGCGGCCGCAAGGCTCGAGATGGTCGCGGATCAGGCCGAGCGCCGCCTCGACCCCGCCGCCGAGCGCGCGGGCGGCTTCATGGGCAGCGGCCGCGCGCGCGGCCCGTGCGGTCTCGTCGTCGAGCAGGGCGCGCACGGCATCGGCGAGCGTGCCCGCGTCGGTAACCCGGCTGACTGCGCCGGCATCCTCCAGCGCCGCCAATGCCTGCGCGAAATTCTCCGTGTGCGGGCCGGTCACGAGCGCGCAGTCGAGCCGTGCCGGCTCCAGCGGATTGTGCCCGCCATGAGGCGCAAGCGAGCCGCCGACGAAGGCGATGTCGGCAAGACGGTAGACCAGGCCGAGCTCGCCCAGCGTATCGACGAGATAGACGGCGGTCGTCGGCGTGACGGCGCCGCCGGTCGAGCGCCGGGCAACGGTGAGACCGTGGCCCTCCAACAACTCGATGCAGGCATCGCCCCGCTCCGGGTGTCGCGGCGCCAGGATCGTGAGCAGGTTCGGGACGCTTCGGCGCAAGGCGGAGATCGCTTCGGCGACGACATCCTCCTCGCCCTCGTGGGTGCTCGCCGCGGCCCAGCATGGTCGCCCGCCGACGGCTTGCGTCAGCGACGCGACGCGACCCTCGTCCGCCGGCAGCGGCGGCGCATCGTTCTTGAGGTTGCCCTGCACGGTGACGTTGCGCGCGCCGAGTGCACGGAATCTCTCGGCGTCGGCGTCCGTCTGCGCTAAGACGCTGTCGAACACCGTGAGCAACGGTCGGCTCAGGCGCGGCGCCCGGCGCCACCGCGTGGCGGAACGCCTGGAGACGCGCCCGTTGAGCAGGAGCATCGGCGTGCCGCGCTCGGCGGTCTCGAGAATGAGATTGGGCCAGAGCTCTGATTCCACCCAGACCGAGAGGTCCGGCCGCCAATGCCCGACGAACTGTCTCACTGCGCCCGGCCGGTCGACCGGCACGAATTGATGCTGCACACCGGCCGGGAGGCGCTCGCGCAGCAGTTGCGCCGATGTGACGGTGCCGGACGTGATCAGGACGTGGACGTCGGGCAGCGCCTCGCGCAGTCGCACGACCAGCGGCAGCAGGGACAGGCTCTCGCCGACGCTTGCGCCGTGCATCCAGACCAGCCGGCCGTCGGGCCGCGGCAGGCTCGGCCGCCCCAGCCGCTCGCCGAAGCGCGCCTCGTCCTCCTTGCCGCGGCTGCGCCGGTAGGCGAGCCAGGCACCGATGACAGGTGAGGCCAGCAGGCTGGCATAGCGGTAGCTGCGCGGCGTGATCAGGGTTTCGATCATGGGCGCGCACCGGCCGGCGCTGGTCCGGCTTGCTGCTTGGCCGGCTGCGGGGTGTCCCCGGCCGGTTCGATCGGCTCCGCGCCCACCATGCGGTCGGCTTCCGCGGTAAGCGCGTTGAGCCGCCTCTCCAGGCTCAGTCGGGCCTCCTCTAGCGCCGCGTCGTCGGCGTCCCCAGCGACATAGAGCGGCGGCCCCCACGCAAAGACGCCGCGACCGAAGGGCAGCGCGATCACGAAGCGATCCCAGCTCCGAGCCACCTTGCGCCGCGAGACCGCGAAGGTAAGCGGCACGATCGGCGCGCCGGAGAGCCGCGCCAGGCCGATGATCCCCGGCTGGACGCGCATGCGGGGGCCGCGCGGGCCGTCCGGGGAGATGGCGACATAACCGCCTTCCCTCAGCAAGCGCAGCGAGGCGCGGAGCGCCGCCGTGCCGCCCCGGGTGCTCGAGCCGCGGATCGCTTCCAAGCCCAGATGCCGCATCGCGCGGGCGATGTTCTCGCCGTCGGGGTGGCGGGAGATGATGACATGGACCGGCTGTTCAGCTTGCCAGCCATGGGGCGACATCATCAGCCGGCCGTGCCAGAAGGCGGTGATGAAGGGCTTGCCCGCCCGGAAAAATTCATCCGCATCCTCGCGCCCGTGCGTCCGCCAGCGGGTCGTCACGAAGACCAGGCTGGTGAAGCAGGCGTAGAGCCAGACGAGCACGGTGCGCCCGAACCGGCTGCGCGAGACGCGTTTGCCGAGACCCATGCCTACTCGGCAGCCATATCTGCGGCGAACTGCATGGCATGAAGCCGTGCGTAGACTCCGCCCGCCGCCAGCAGCGACCGATGCGTGCCCGTTTCCGCGAGCCGGCCGCCCTCGAGGACGTAGATCCGGTTGGCGTCCTGGACCGTGGAGAGTCGGTGGGCGATGACGAGGGTCGTCCGGCCCTTCATCAGGCTGCGCAACGCCTCCTGCACCTGGCGCTCCGCCTCGGCGTCGAGGGCGCTCGTCGCCTCGTCCAGCAGCAGGATGGGAGCGTCCTTGAGCATGGCGCGGGCGATGGAAAGCCGCTGGCGCTGGCCGCCCGAGAGCTTGACCCCGTGCTCGCCGATCATCGTGTCGTAGCCGTCGGGGAGTTCTCGGATGAAGCCATCGGCGCCGGCTGCGCGGGCGGCGGCCACGATCTCATGCTCGCTCGCCTCGATCCGCCCGTAGGCGATGTTGGCGCGCACGCTGTCGTCGAAGAGCACCGCCTCCTGGCTCACCAGCGCCACCGCGTCCCGCACGCTCTCGATGGTCGCCTCGCGCACGTTGAGCCCGTCGATCCTGACCGCGCCACTGTCCACGTCGTAGAACCGGGGGATCAGGTTGAGCACCGTGGACTTGCCGGCGCCGGAGGGGCCCACGAGGGCGACCGTCTCGCCCGCCGGGATGTCCAGGCTGAGATCGAGGAGCGCCGGCGCGCCGTTGGGATAGGTGAAGCGCACGCCCTCCAGCGCGACCGTGCCGCCCGCGACCTTGAGCGGGCGCGCATCCGGGGCCTCGCCGATGCGGGGCTCGGTATCCAGCAGGTCGAACACGCGCTGGCTCGCAGCGAGTCCCTCCTGCAGGCTGGTGTTGAGATTGGCCAGCGCCTTGAGCGGCCGGTAGGCGAGCAGCATGGCGGTGACGAAGGCGAAGAAGGCGCCCGGTGTGAGCGCGCCCTCGATCACCTGCCAACCGCCATAGAGAATCAGCACCGCGACGAAGATGCCCCCCAGCGTTTCCATGAGCGGCGAGGCGATGGCGCGGATGCGATGCGACTTGAAGATCAGCCGGAAGACGCTCTCGATCAGGCGGTCGGTCTTTTCCGCCTCGAAGTCCTCGCGGTTGTAGGCCTTGACGTGGCGCGCGCCCTGGAAGGCTTCGTTGAGCCTGGCCGTGAAGAGGCCGAGCTCGTTGAGCGCCGACGTGGACACCTTGCGCATGCGCCGGCCGAGCTTGGCGATCGGGTAGATGGCGAGGGGGAAGACGACACAGGCGATCAGCGCAAGCTTCCAGTCCTTCTCGAACATGACGCCGACCAGGAACAGCAGGGTCAGCGAATCCTTGACCATGCCGGTGAGCGCGTTGGAGACGGCATTGCGCATCATGTTGACGTCGTTGGTCAGCCGCGAGACGAGCCGGCCGGACGCCGTGTCCTGAAAGAATGCGAGGTCGAAGCGGAGGATGTGGGCGAAGACCCGGCTCTGCAGGTCGGCGATGACGCGCTGGCCCACGAAGGCCATCAGCACCCCCTGCCCGTAGGTCGCGACGCCCCGGATCAAGGTGATCCCGATGACCGCGGCGGGCACCACGACAAGCAGCGTGCGGTCCTTCTCCAGGAAGATCTCGTCGAGCACCGGCTCCATGAGATAGGCAAGCGCCGCCGTGGCCCCGGCGGCGAGCACCATGCAGAGCCCGGCAAGCAGCAGCCGGCCAAGGTGCGGCCGCACGTGCTCGCGGACGAGGCGAACCAGAAGCTGCCTCGTCGAACCTGGTGGCTGGGACGGATCAGGTCGTTCCACGGCCTTCGCCCGACACCGGGGCAATGCCTAAACGTTTGGAATCAACCAAATAGCACGGCAGGGGCGCGGGCTCCAGCGAGAGCGTTCCCGTTTCAGGCGCGAATGCCCCTCAGCGGCCGGCGACCGTCATGCCGTCGATGCGCACGGTCGGGCTGTCGACCCCGTAGCGGAAGGAGAGATCGCCGGCCGGGGTGAGCTGGCGGAACATGTCCTTGAGGTTGCCGGCGACGGTGACCTCGCTCACCGGGTAGGCGATCTCACCCCCGTCGATCCAGAAGCCCGCCGCGCCCCGGCTGTAGTCGCCCGTCACCTGGTTCACGCCCATGCCGATCAACTCGGTGACGTAGAGGCCGCTCATCACCCCGCCGATGAGCGCGTCCCGGCTCTCGGCACCCGGTTCCAGCCAGAGGTTGGTGCAGGCGGGCGAGGGCGGCCCGCTGGTGCCGCGCACGGCATGGCCGGTGGTGGCGAGGCCGAGCTGGCGGGCCGAGCGGCTGTCGAGCAGCCACGTCTTGAGCACCCCTTCCGCGACGATCGCACGGCGTTCCGTCGCGACTCCCTCGCCGTCAAAGGGGAGGGAGCGCAGGCCACGCTCGCGCAGCGGGTCGTCCACGACGGTGATACCGGCGGCGAACACCTCGGTTTCGAGCGCGTCCTTGAGAAAGCTCGTTCCCCGCGCGATCGAGGGGCCCGAAATCGCGCCGGCGAGGTGGGAGAGCAGCCCGCCCGCAATGCGCGGATCGTAGACCACCGGCATCTGGCCGGACTGCGCCTTGCGCGCGCCGAGCCTGCTCACCGCGCGCTCGCCTGCGCGCCGGCCGACCGACGCGGCGTCGTCCAGATCGGCCTCGTGCACCGCGCTCGACCACTCGTAGTCACGCTCCATCGCCGTGCCTTCGCCGGCAAGCGCTGCCGCGCTGACCGCGTGGCTGCCGGATTCGGTGCAGCCGGCGAAGCCGTCGCTGTTGACCAGGGTCACCTCCCGCCGCCGCCAGCCGGCGCTGGCGCCTTCGGAGTTGGTGATGCCGGCCACCGCGCGGGCGGCGTCCTCCGCCTCCAGCGCGCGGGCCATCAGGTTCTCGGCGTCCGGCTCGCCGTCATCGACGAGATCGAGCGCCGGCCAGTCCCGGGCGAGAACGGCCGGGTCGGCGAGGCCGGCATGGGGGTCCTCCGGCACGGCGCGCGCCATGGCCATCGCCTGCTCGGCGAGCGGCCCGAGAGCGGCTTGCGAAAAGTCCGTGGTCGAGACGATGGCCTGTCGGTTGCCCGCAAAGACGCGCAGGCCAAGGCTGCGCACCTCCGAGCGCACGACCTCTTCCGCCTCGCCGAGGCGGCAGCTCGCGTCGAGGGCGCTGCCGCGCAGCATCACCGCGTCGGCGGCATCGGCGCCGAGCCGGCGCGCGCGCGCGATCAGGCCGTCGAGAAGGTCGGCGGACTCACCCGCCTGGGCGGTTCCCATGATCGGTAATCTGCGGCCGTCGGTTCTGGCGGGGGCGGAAAGCCCGGCCGATCAGAAGCGGAAGAGTCCGGAGCGGATACGCCGGTTCTTCTCGAAATACTGCTGGTGGTAGTCCTCGGCCATCCAGAAATCCGGCGCCGGCTCGATCAGCGTCGCGATGGGATGCCCCGCCGCCACGAGCCTTGCCTTGCCGGCTTCCGCGTCCTCCTTCTGGGCCTCGGAGCCGTAGAAGATGACCGAGCGGTACTGTGTGCCGACGTCGGGCCCCTGGCGGTTCACCTGGGTCGGATCATGGACCTGCCAGAAGAGCTCCAGCAGCGTCTCGTAGCTCACCCGCTCAGGGTCGTAGACCACCCGCACCACCTCGGCGTGGCCGGTCATTCCGCTGCACACGTCGTGATAGGTGGGCTCGGCGGTGGTGCCGCCCGCGTAGCCCACGGCGGTCTCGACGACCCCATCGACCCTGCGAAACGCGGTCTCGACACCCCAGAAGCAGCCCGCTCCGAAAATCGCCGTCTCAGTCATCTCGCCCTCATACCCGTCGTCTCCTTGTGTGATAGATAGCACCTCGCGGAGACGCGGCAAACAAAAGCGGCAGGAGTCACGGCATGGTGAACGGAGTTGAGACGGCGGGCGACTACGAGGCCTATCGCAAGCAGGTGTTCGACTTTCTCTGGCGGGAGGTCGAGCCCAGGGCGAGCGAGATGGAGCGCACGGGCAGCTTCCCGCAGGACGCGCTCTTCCCCAGGTTCCGCGAACTCGGCCTCTTCGCTGCCGTGATCCCGGAGGAGTACGGCGGCATCGCGCTCTCCTGCACCCAGTATCTGCCGCTGCTCGCCGAGTTCTCCAAGGTCTCCGGCGTCGTCCGGGTGCTGTTGCACGTTCACAACACGAGCGCGCGCGCGGTCGTCGCCTACGGCACCGAGGCCCAGAAGAAGGCGCTGCTGCCGGCGCTGGCAACGGGCGAGCAGTCGCTCACCTTCGCCATCACCGAGCCCAACTCCGGGAGCGGCATGGATGTCGGCACCCATGCCAGGCGCGAGGGCGACCACTGGATCGTCAACGGCGCCAAGCACTACATCACCAATGCGGACTTCGCCACGGGCCACCTGATCTGCTGCCGCACTGGCGCGCGGGGCGACCGCCGCGGGCTCACCGCGCTGGTGGTGCCCACCGGCGCGCCCGGCTTCACCATCGAGCCCATGCCCGACATGATGGGCAACAACGGCCCGCCCCACGGCATCCTGCGCTTCGAGGACACGCCGGTGCCGGCGGAAAGCATGGTGGGCGCCGAGGGCGACGGCCTCGACGTCTTCCTCGGCGAGCTGGAGCCGAGCCGCGTCTTCGTTGCCGCCAGCTCGCTGGGGACCGCCGAGCGCGCGCTGGAGATCGCCCTCCACTTTGCCGGCGAGCGCATCACCTTCGGCCGGCCCATCGCCGCCCGCCCGTCCGTGCAGTCCGAGCTCGCGGACATGGCGCGGGACGTCTACGCGCTCCGCCTCATCCTGGATGACGTGGCCGCCAAGATCGACCGCGAGGAGCCCTGCGCGGTTGAAGCCTCCATCGCCAAGCTCTTCGGGTTGGAGACCGTGATGCGGGTGACCGACAAGGCGATGGACGTGGTCGGCGGGCGCGCCTACTTCACCGACTACCCCTACCCGCTGGAGCGGCTCTACCGCGAATGCCGCATCAACATGCTGGAGGAGGGCACGCCGTCGATCCAGCGGCTGGTGATTGCGCGCAGCCTGCTGGGGCAGCCGACCCCGCTCGATATCGGCACGCTGGGCGCGCCCTATCAGCCGGCGGGCACCGATCCTGCGCTCGGCGACCGCCCGCCCCACGACCTCACCTACGCCCACGCGGAGGAGTAGCGACCCGACGCCACGTGCCGCGTCAGAGAGCCGGGCCGTGCTCGGCGATCAGGCGTTCGGCCTCCGCCAGGTCGTCTTCGCGGTTGGCGTTGAAGAAGGGGTCGACGGGAGCGCAGGGGAAGGCGACCTCCACCAGCCGGTGGCTCGCGGTCCAGCGGTCGATCTTGCGCTCGCCCTGCTCGACCAGGGCTTCCCGCAGGTCGGCGCGAAGCTCCACCGGCCAGAGCCCGAACACCGGGTGCGTCCTGCCGTCCGACGCGGCGCAGGCGAGATCGGCGCCAGCGAGGTCGCGGGCTTCCGCCATCGCCTCGACCAGATCGCGCGGCAGGAAGGGCGCATCGGTGGCGAAGCTCGCCACGAGCGGGCAGTGGGGCGCATTCTCCGCCGCCCAGTCGAGCGCGGTCAGGATGCCGGCGAGCGGCCCGGCATGGCCCTCCACCACGTCGCGCACCACCGGCAGGTCATATGACGCGAAGCGTTCGGGATCGCCGTTCGCGTTCAGGATCAGCGGGCCGACTTGCGGCGCCACCCGCCCGATCACCCGCGCGAGCAGGGTCTCGCCGGCGAGCCGCCGCAAGCACTTGTCGCCGCCCCCCATGCGCCGTGCCAGGCCGCCTGCCAGCAGCACGCCCGCGATCTCAGTCATGGCTGCCACCTCGTCCCTGCTCCGCGAGCGTACGCGCCCGGCAGCAATTCCGTATCGCGCGAAGGAGGTTCAACTCTTTTCCGTGCCCGGGCCGCCTTCGGCCCAGAGCATCGCGCCCAGGGTGGCCAATCCCGATACAGCGAAAGCGCCGACCAGAGCATACAGGGTCCCGTCGAAACTCTGGCCCACCACGGCCCCCAGCGGCACCGAGATGAAGGTGGAAACCGACGCGATCACCGCCGCTCCGATGCCGGCGATGTGGCCGAGCGGCTGCATGGCAAGCGCGTTGAGATTTCCGAACAGCAGGCTGACGCTCACGAACACGCTGAGCAGATAGACCATGAAGAGCCAGAACGGCGGCAGCCCGTCGAAAGCGAAGACGGCCACCGACGCAATCAGCGAGATTACCGCAATGAACGCGGCCGAGAGTTTCGAGAGCCGGCGCATCCCGTACTTCATCACGAGGTGGCTGTTCACCAGGGAGCCGGCGCCGAAGGAGAGCGCGAGCACCCCGAAATAGAGCGGGAAGAGCGCGCCGGTCCCGTAGGCATCCTGGAAGATCTGCTGGGCCGAGCCGAGATAGGCCACGAAGGGCGCGAAGACGAACCCCGTGGCGAGCGTGTAGCCGATCGCGGGCCGAATCCTCACGATCTCGCCCACGGCCCCGCCGATGGCGCGCGGCGAGAAGGGCCTGCGCCGGGCCACGGGCAGGGTCTCCGGCTGGCGTATCCCGAACCACGCGAGGACGATCGCGGCGATTACGAGGAAGGTGATGAAGATCGCGTGCCAGCCTCCCAGGAACAGGAGTCCCTGCCCCAGCGCCGGGGCGACTGTGGGGACCAGGATGAAGACCGCCATGGCGAACGACATGAGCCGGGCCATCATGCGTCCCTCGTACTGGTCCCGCACGAGGGCGATGGAGCAGATGCGCGGCCCCGCCACCCCGATGCCCTGCAGCACGCGGCCCGCGATCATGATCTCGAACGTCGGCGCGAAAATGCTGACGAGGCAGCCGATCATGAACAGGACCAGGCCCGCATGGATGGCAGGCTTGCGGCCGATTCGGTCGGAGAGCGGGCCGAACAGCAGTTGGCCCACGCCCATCCCGAGAAAGAGCGACATGACGACGAGCTGCACGTCGTTGGTGCGCGCCACGCCGAGGTCGCGGCCGATGGCGGGCAGCGCCGGCAGCATCGCGTCGATCGCAAGCGCGACCAGCGACATCAGCAGGCCGACGAGGGCCACGAATTCGGCGGGATGAAGGGCGCGACCGCCCTCCGCTCGGCTCGTTCCGCCGTCCTGCGCCTCGTCGCGGTTCATCTTTCACCTGCAACCGCACGGGGCAGCCGGAGTGCGGGCTCAACTATCGGTCCCTCCCATACACCGGTATTCGATCTCGCCCAAGCGATCCGGCTGGGACGGCCGGCGCTTCATTGCCAGCATGGGCCACCGTGGCATACTGAGACCGGGTCGGAGGAGACAGCCGATGCAGACGGACAGTCACATACTCGACGACGTGGCGCGGGTCGCCACCGGGGCCATGGGGGCCGCGAGCGGGCTCAAGGGCGAGCTCGACGCCATGGTCAAGCGCCGGCTCGAAGGGATCCTGGCGCACATGGACCTGGTGCCGAGGGACGAGTTCGACGCCGTCAAGGAGATGGCGGCCAAGGCACGGAGCGAGAGCGAGGCGCTGGCCGAGCGCGTCGCCCGGCTGGAGGCGCGGCTCGCCGCGGATGGCGCCGGGGAGGCAAGCGATGGATGATAGGACTCAGATCGAGCTGGAGGCCGCCGCCTTCCGCACCCTGGTGGCCCACCTGCGCAAGCGCACCGACGTACAGAACATCGAGCTGATGAACCTCGCGGGCTTCTGCCGCAACTGCCTCTCCAAGTGGTATCGCGCCGCGGCGGAAGAGAAGGGCCTCGACATGGATCTGGAGGAGGCACGGCAGCTCGTCTACGGCATGACCTACGCGGAGTGGAAGGAGCACTTCCAGACCGAAGCCACGCCCGAGCAGAAGCGCAAATACGCCGAGGAGGCCGCGAAGCACGGCTTCTGATCAGTCTGATCGTATCCTTCAGGCGCCGGGCGGTCTCGCCGCCGCACACGCTCCAGCGCTACCGCCAGACGAGAGAACCGATACCGAGAGGACGTTCGGTCCTGCGGTAGCGGTGACGGGTCAGCCCGAAGCCCGTATTCGGTCTCTGTCATCCAACGAAGGCAGGCGGGCGATTTCCGCGCCGTGCTTCTGCTCGGCGCGCCTCAGCTCGTAGAGCTTCTGAAGGTTGAGCCAGAATTCCCCCGACGTCCCGAAGAAGCGCCCCAGTCGCAGTGCCGTATCGCCGGTAATCGAGCGCCGGCCGTTCAGGATTTCGGTGATGCGGTTCACCGGGACTTCGATCCGTCGTGCGAGTTCCGCGGCGCTCATCCCGAGGGCATCGAGATCCTCGCGCAGTGTTTCGCCTGGATGGATGGCCTCGCGAGTCATGTCGTGCGTCCTTCTCAATGATAGTCGACGATTTCCACCCTGGCCGGCCCCGGGCTTCCCTCCGACCATTCGAAACAAATGCGCCACTGGTCGTTTATCCTGATGCTCCACTGCCCCTTGCGTCGGCCCTTCAGCGCTTCGAGCCGGCTGCCGGGGCGCATCAGGTCACGCAATCCCGTGGCTGCGTCGAGCTGGTCCAGCTTGCGCGACGCTGTGCGCGCGAATCCGGAGAAGGCTGCGACCCTGTGGCCGCGATAGAAGTCTTCCGTTCTCTTGTTCGCAAAGCTGGCGATCAACGCGCTTCCGAACGTCAGGGGCCACCGTCCGCAACGTAGTCGGCCTATACGCGTTACGTCAAACATAACGTGCACGGCGACCTCAAGACCGCTTCCCCATGCTCGGTCTGCGTTCCGGCCCTGCTCACGTCACTATGCCTCGTGGCTGCCCGTTGCGGATGTGCATCCGGCGCCTGTAGTAAGAAGGCCAACCGGGTAAGACTCCCCGCACCACCCCCTTGAAGGAGCGAGGCCGTTCATGACGAAACCTGTCGGTGTCGGGTTCCTGGGTTCGCAGTTCGTGAGCGGCATCCACGCCCGCGCGCTCGTGCGCAACCCCCATGCGAAACTGATCGGGGTCGCCTCGCCGACGCCGGGCAATGCCGAGGCCTTCGCTGAGACCTACAGCCTTCCCCACCACTGGACCGACCATCGGCCCCTGCTGGAGCGGGACGACATCGACATGGTGGCGATCGGCACGCCCAACGACACCCACTACCCGCTGGTGCTGGACTGCGCCGCCGCCGGCAAGCACATCGTGCTGGAGAAACCGATGTGCCTGAGCCTCGCCGAGGCCGACGGCATGATCGCCGCCTGCAGGGATGCCGGCGTGCTCTTCATGTATGCCGAAGAGGTCATCTTCGCGCCCAAGTACGTGCGCATGAAGTCGCTGCTGGATTCCGGCGCGCTCGGCACGCCCACCCTCATCAAGCAGTCGGAGAAGCACGACGGCCCGCACGCGCCCCACTTCTGGGACGTGGACCGCGCCGGCGGCGGCGTGCTCGCGGACATGGGCTGCCACGGCATCGCCTTCGCCCGCTGGATGATGGACCGGACGCCCATCGTCTCGGTCTACGCCCAGCTCTCGCGCCAGGTTCACGGCGACAGGACCAGGGGCGAGGACAACGCGCTGCTCATCCTCGAGTTCGAGGGCGGCTGCCTCTTCCTCAACGAGACGAGCTGGACCAAGCCGGGCGGCATGGACGACCGGGCCGAGGTGCACGGCTCCGACGGCGTGGCCTACGCCGACCTGCTCCACGGCAACTCGATCGAGACCTACAGCCGGGGCGGCTACGACTACGCGGTGGAGAAGGGCGGCGGCACCCAGGGCTGGAGCTTCACCATCTACGAGGAGGAGTGGAACTACGGCTTCTGGGCCGAGTTCGACCACTTCGTGGACTGCGTGCAGAACGGCACGGCGCCGCTGGTGACCGGCGAGGACGCCCGCGCCGTGCAGGAGGTGCTGTTCGCGGCCTACGAATCGGCCCGCACCGGCGCCAAGGTCGCGCTCCCGTTCTCGTCCGACGCGGCCAGGCCCTGGGATCTATGGCAGGGCGGCGCAGGCTGACGCGGTGCGCGTTACCGTCCTGCCGGACCGGGAGGCGCTGGATCGGCGCGCGGCGGCGTACATCCGGGAGGCGGCGGAGGCCAGGCCGGACCTCCTGATCTGCCTCGCGAGCGGGGACACGCCGAGTGGGACCTATGCGCTGCTCGCCGGCGAGCCGGATCGGCTCGCGCACGCGCGCTTCATCCAGCTCGACGAGTGGGCGGGCCTTGCTGCGGACGACGCGGCGAGCTGTGCCGCCTACCTGGAGCAGACGATGCGCGGCCCCCTTGCGGTGTCGCCGGAGCGCTGGATCGGCATTCAGGGCGACGCAACCGATGCGGCTGCCGAGTGCCGGCGGGTGGCGGCGGCGCTGGATGATGCCGGGCCCATCGACCTCTGCATCCTCGGGCTCGGGCTGAACGGCCACCTGGGGCTGAACGAGCCGGCGGAGAGTTTCGAGCCCTTCTGCCACGTCGCGACGCTCGCCGCGCAGTCGCGCGGGCACCCCATGCTGGCCGAAACCGACGGGGCGGTGCGGCAAGGGCTGACGTTGGGCTTGGGCGACATCCTGCGCGCGCGCCAAGTCCTGCTGCTGGTCTCCGGCGCCGCAAAGCGGGCGCCAATGGCGCGGCTCGCGGAGCGCCGGGTCACGCCGCAGCTGCCGGCGTCTTTCCTCTGGCTGCACGGGAACGCCGTCTGCCTGTGCGATGAGGCCGCCGCAGCCGCTACCGGACTCGGCGAGGCGGACGCATGAGCCGCATCGCCATCGGCGTCGATATCGGCGGCACCAAGATCGCGGTGGGCGCCATCGACGAGGGCGGCGCCATACAGGCGCGGCGGACCGTCGCAACGGACGTGGACGCGGGCTTCGAGGCAGGTCTCGCACGGCTTGCGCGGGCGGTTGACGAGACCTTGGCCGAGGCCGGCGTGGAGGCGGCCGCGCTCGCGGGCATCGGGATCGGCTGCCCCGGCCCTTTCGACGAAGAGAGCGGGCGGATCGACAATTTCTACACGCTCCCCGGGTGGGAGGGGAACGATATCCTGAGCCCGCTCGTCGCCCGCTTCGGCACGCCTGTGCGCCTCGTCAACGACGCCGATGCGGCGCTCCTGGGCGAGGCGCTGGCGGGCGCCGCCCGTGGCGCGCGCGTCGCGGTGATGCTGACCGTCGGCACGGGCATCGGCGGCGCGGCGCTGATCGACGGCGCGATCCTGCGCGGTGCAGCGGGCGAGCACCCCGAGATCGGCCACCTGGTCGTCGATCCGGCCGGCCCGGCGTGTTACTGCGGGAGCCGGGGCTGCATCGAGGCGCTGGCCGCAGGTCCGGCGCTCGCGCGGGCAGGCGCCGAGCACGGCTATGCGGACGCCGAGGCCGTCTTTGCTGCGGCCGCGGCCGGCGAAGAGCCTGCCAAGGCGATCGTCGCCCGCAGCGCGGATGCGATGGAAACGGGGGTGTGGAGCCTTATCCACGCCTTTCTGCCCGAGGTAATCCTCATCGGCGGCGGCATGGGCGAGCGGCACTTCGCGCTCTATCGCGGGGCTGCCGAACGCGCCATCGCGCGCGCCGTGCTGGCACCCAAAGGGGCGATCCGCGTAGTCAAGGCGGCGCTCGGCAACGACGCGGGCATGGTCGGCGCCGCCGCGCTCGTGCTCCAGCCCGCGTGACCGCGGGGAGAAATCCAGGCTAGACTTTGCCCGCTGACGCAACGGTCGGGTGGGTCATGGTCACGCCGTCGACAAGTGAGGGGTCCGGCAAGCGCCGGTTATCCGAAGCGCAACCGGATTTTGATGCGGTCATTGTCGGTGCCGGTTTCTCCGGGCTCTACATGCTCCACCGGCTGCGCGAGATCGGCCTTTCGGTCCGCGTCTTCGAACGCGGCAGCGGGGTCGGCGGCACCTGGTACTGGAACCGCTATCCCGGCGCCCGCTGCGATACCGACAGCGTGGAGTACTCCTACCAGTTCTCCGACGCGCTGCAGCAGGAGTGGCGGTGGACCGAGCGCTTCGCCACGCAGCCGGAGATCCTGCGCTATCTCGAGCATGTGGCGGACCGCTTCGACCTCCGCCGGGACATCAGCTTCGAGACAAGCGTTGCCGAAGCCGCCTTCGACGAGGCGGCCGGATGCTGGCGGCTCGCGACAGACGACGGCGCGCGGCTTTCCGCCACCTATTGCATCATGGCCACCGGGTGCCTCTCGGCCGTCAACCGGCCCGCCTTCGAAGGTCTCGAGCGCTTCCAGGGCAACTGGTACCACACCGGCGCCTGGCCCCATGAGGAGGTCTCCTTCGCCGGCCAGCACGTCGGCATCATCGGCACGGGGTCGTCCGCGATTCAGTCGATCCCGCTGATCGCGGCCGAGGCGCGCCATCTCACCGTCTTCCAGCGCCAGGCAAACTACACCATCCCCGCCCGCAACGCCCCGCTGGACGCAGCCGTGTACGCCGATGTCAGGTCGCGGTACGGGGAGCTCAGGCGGCAGGCCAAGCATACGTCGAATGGTTGCTGGTGGTCGGTGAACCCGGCTGCCGCCGGCGAGATGAGCCCGTCGGCGCGTCGGGGCGAGCTCGAAGCCCGGTGGGAGAAGGGCGGGCTTTGCATGTACAACGTCTTCGCGGACGTGCTGGTGAACGACGAGGCCAACGAGATCGCGGCGGCCTTTGTCCGCGAAAAGATCAGCGAGCTGGTGCACGACCCCGACGTGGCGGCGCTGCTCTCCCCGCACTCCTTTATCGGCTGCAAGCGCATCTGCCTCGATACCGACTACTACGCCACCTTCAACCGGCCGAACGTCACGCTGGTCGATATCAGCGACGCGCCGATCGAGGAAATCACGCGTACCGGCGTACGCACAGGCGGCGAGGACTACGCGCTGGACGCGATCGTCTTCGCCATCGGGTTCGACGCGATGACCGGGCCGCTGCTCAGGATCGACATCCGCGGCAGAGGCGGGCGGACGCTCCGGTCGAAGTGGGCAGACGGCCCGCGCACCTATCTCGGCCTCGCGATCGAGGGCTTTCCCAACCTCTTCACGATCACCGGGCCGAGCAGTCCTTCGGTGCTGACCAACATGGTCCCCACCATCGAGCAGCACGTCGAGTGGATCGCGGACCTTATCGGGCACGCGCGCGCCCGCGGTCGTCCTCATGTCGAAGCGAGCCTGGCGGCGGAGGACGCGTGGATCGCCCATCACGACGAGGTCGCGAACGGGACGCTCTTCCCCGGCTGCAACTCCTGGTACGTCGGCGCCAATGTCGCCGGCAAGCCGCGCCGGGTGATGCCCTATACCGGCGGCTTCCCCGAATACATCAGCAGGTGCGAGGCGGTCGTCGCCAACGGCTACGAGGGATTCTCGCTGAGCGCCGGGTAGCCGGCGTGCGCTGGGCGGGCTACGCCTCCCCGCGCCGCCCGGCCGGTGGGTCGCAGGGCTCGGTACCCATGTCGGCGGGGACGGAGATCTCGATCAGGTCGAAGGTATCCGAGGTCGCGACCTCGTTGTGCGGTATGCCGCCCGGGATGTAGAGCGAATCCCCTTCCTCGATGCGGATCGTCTCGTTCTCGAAGGCGAGGTCGATCCAGCCGTTCAGCATGTAGACGATCTGCCCTTCGCAGATGTGCGTGTGCCAGCCGGTCGGCCGCGTGAGCCCCTGCTTGGCCGAGGTGATCTGCGCGCGGATGATTCCGCCGCTCGCCGCGGTGGCGCCGAGGTCGCGGTAGGTCATGAAGTCGCGCCGTCCGGGGACGAAGGTGGGGTCGTCCTTCCTGACGAGGGTAAACGGGGGCTCGGGCGTGTCCGGGGTTGCCGCCGTCGCAGTCTGGGCCTTGGTCATGACACGGGCTCCTCTCCGCCGGGCGCTTGCACGGCCATGGTAGGAAGCGCCGGATAGCCTGACAAGCGGATCGCGGCCGCCCGCTGCGCGTCAGGCGGGATAGATGTCGGCGCGGAGCGCGTCCGCGAGCGCAGCCACCGCAGGGCCGAAAGCCCGGTCGTGCTCGAAATCCGGAACGATCTCCCTACCCAAGTCCTCGAGCCCGGCCAATGGCGCAGGCACCGGGCGCTTCGTGACATCCAGGGCGCGCAGCGCGATCGGCACGAGGCTGGCGAGCGCCATGTCAAGGCAGCGGCCGGCACGGTCCTGCTTCGACCACGCGAGGAAGACCGGGCTTGCCACGTCGTTTTGCCCGAAGCCGCCGGATTCGCTGCCGGGGAGCAGCGTGGCCTGGGCGTAGAGGCGGGCTTCCTCCTCGTAGCCGGTCTGGGCCATCGGCAGGCATCCCAGGTAGGCGCGGGGGGCATCGTCGTCGTCGAGCGCGTTCAGCTGGTTGGGGAGCAGCGAGACGGCACCGTCGAGGAGCTTCGCCCCGTGGCGTTCGGCGAGCACGCAGAGATTGGCTGACGCGGCGGTCACGGCGTCCATGGCGAGCACCGCGTGGGGATTGTGATAGCCGCCGCTGGTCACGAAGCGGCCGAAGGGATGATCCTCGTCCGCGTCGTCGACCCAGACCGGGTTGTCCGTCACCGCCTGGAGCGATTCCGCTGCCACCTCGGCTGCGAGCGAGGCTGCGCGCCGGGCCTGGCCCAGCATTCGGGGCATGATGCGGTAGCTGACGGGCGCCTGGTAGGGGCGCCGTTCCCCGCCGTGACCGCCGCCCACCAGGTTGCGAAGGCGCTCCAGCGCCCAGCCGTCGTGCGGGTTGTTCCAGTAGTCGGCGAGCGCCGGGTCGAGATGGTTGAGCGGTGCGTTGAAGGCCTCGAAGGAGAGCGCGAAGACCTGCGCCGCCACGTCAATCCGCCGTTCGGCGACGAGTGCCGCATCGGTGACGAGGCCCGTGGCCGCCGGCGAGCCGTTGACCAGGCACATCACGTCCTTCACCGCGGGTTCGGCGTCCTCCGCGAGGGCCATGAAAAGGTGGCTCAACGACAGGATCTCGCCGGCGCCGCCCTGGCCCATCGCAGGGACCACGGGCATCGCGCCCCCGTCCAGCATGGCCGCGACACGCTGTGCGATCTCCGGCGAGACGGCGGCGTGGCCTTCCACGAAGTTGCTGAGCCGCGCGAGCACGATGGCGCGGACGACCCGATCGGGCAGGGGGTCGCCCCACGATGTGGCGATCCGCGCCGGCGATCTCGCGGCCCAGCGCTCGCGCTGCTTGGGCGTCAGCGTCTTGGCAGCGAGCTGGCCCGGACCCGTGGTCACGCCATAGATGGTGACGTCCGGGTCGTGCTCGAGAATCCGTTCCAGGCGCTCCCGGCCCTTCGCCATGGCGGCGAGCGCCGTCGCGCCGAACTCGATCCCCTCGCCCTGCCAGGCCACCCGCCGGGCGGCTTCGAGCGTGAGATCGGCACGGGTTTGCACGAGTACCGTCATGATCGGAAGTGCTGCTCGGTGAGGCGCGAGGACCCGGAAGTCGGCTGCCCGACGCGGGCCTTACTCGGTCTCTGCGCGCCGCAGCTCCTCGAGCTGGGCTGCGGTGTACTGGAAACCGATGAGCGTCTGGTACCCCAGCCCGAACTCTCCCGGCCCGAGGGGGATCCACTGCTCGATCTCCTCCACCGTCCGAGCGCGCGCGCCGTCATCCTCGAAGACGATCTCCGCCGTGAAGACTTCCTTGGCGACGATCTGCCGGTCCGGACCGGCGATTGCCACGAAGAAGGGCACGCTCACCCGGTCCGTCTCCGCCGCGGGTCCGCGGGTGGCATAGATGGGGAGCGCCAATTCCATCTCGATGCCGCCGCCTTCCTCGTCGTCGATGCTGTGGTCGCAGTCCGACGCCACGTTGCGCAACTCAACCTCAAAGGCCACGTTCGCGGCATCGCGGCCCAGCCCCTCGGCGTAGAGGGTGAGTTGGCTGGTCTGCTTCAGGACGCTGACCCTGGGGCAGGGCAGCGGGTCGTCGGCGAACGGATTGCAGCCAGCGAGAACGACCAGCACGGCCGCTACGAGGACGGCCCCGCCTGCGCTCGCGAGGCCGCGGCGCCGATGCAGAGGCCCGGTGCCGGTGGGCAGCATGTCGGGCGAGCGTTCGCTCAGAGCGTGTTGTGGGTGCCGTCGCAGTGCGGCTGGCTCCCGGTCCGCTTGCAGCCGCAGAGCCACGCGGTCTCGCTCTCCTCCGCGGTGAACATGATGGGGCGGATTTCGGTGACCTTGTGCGAGCCGTCGCAGAAGGGCTGCTTGGCGCTGAGCCCGCAGGCGCACCAGAAATATTTCTTCCCGGCGACGAGCTCGGTCTCGTAGGGTTCCGCCTGGGCGACGACTGGTTCGCTCATGGTGGGCTGCCTCGACAGTCTGAAGGGTTGATTCGAGCGTCCTCACTCTAGCCGGGCACCCTATGGCGGACAAGGCTGCCCGCGCAGATCGCTTGATCCGGCTGCGAGTCGCGGGCTAGGGTGCGCCGCCTTTTGCGGGGGCGTGGAGCGTCATGACAGCGGTACCTGGCTTTGTCGAACTGATCGGAAACACGCCGCTGATCCGGCTGCAGGGCGCGTCCGACGCGACCGGCTGCGAGATCCTCGGCAAGTGCGAGTTCCTGAACCCCGGCGGCTCGGTCAAGGATCGCGCTGCGCTCTTCATCATCCGTGATGCCGAGCGGCGGGGCGTGCTGAAGCCGGGCGGGACCATCGTCGAAGGCACGGCCGGCAACACCGGCATCGGGCTTGCGCTGGTGGGCAACGCCCTCGGCTACCGCTCGGTGATCGTGATTCCGGAGACCCAGAGCCAGGAAAAGAAGGACATGCTCAGGCTCTGCGGGGCCGAGCTGATCCAGGTGCCGGCGGTGCCGTATCGCGATCCCGACAACTACGTGAAGTATTCCGGCCGGCTCGCCGACGAGCTTGCCGGGAAGGAGCCGAACGGCGCGGTCTGGGCCAACCAGTTCGACAACGTGGCCAACCGCCAGGCCCATATCGAGAGCACCGGCCCCGAGATCTGGGAGCAGACCGGCGGCAAGGTCGACGGCTTCATCTGCGCCGTCGGCACCGGCGGCACGCTGGCCGGCGTCGGCATGGCGCTCAAGGAGCGCAATCCCTCGGTCACGATCGGCCTCGCCGATCCTATGGGGGCGGCGCTCTACAACCACTATGCCCACGGCGAGCTCAAGGCGGAGGGCAGCTCCATCACGGAGGGGATCGGGCAAGGCCGGATCACGGCCAACCTCGAGGACGCGCCCATCGACGTGCCGTTCCAGATTCCGGATGCAGAGGCCCTGCCCGTGATCTTCGATCTGGCGCAGAACGAAGGCCACATCATGGGCGGCTCCACCGGGATCAACGTGGCCGGCGCGATCCGGCTGGCCAGGGAGATGGGCCCCGGCCACACCATCGTCACCGTGCTCTGCGATTACGGCACCCGCTACTTCAGCAAGCTCTTCAATGCCGCGTTCCTGCGCGAGCGCGAACTGCCGGTGCCGCCCTGGCTCGACGACGCCCCCGATGCCGCCGACTGAGCTGCTGTTCCGGGCCGACCCTTACGCCCGCTCCTGCGAGGCGACAGTCGGCGCGGTGGAGGGCGGGGCGGTGCGGCTCGACCGCACGGTCTTCTATCCCATGGGGGGCGGCCAGCCCGGCGATACCGGGGTCATGCGGATGGACGACGGCAGCAAGATCGCCGTGCACGACACGCGCAAGGGCGAGGGCGCCGACGACGTGCTGCATCTGATCGACCCCGACTCCGCGCTGGCGCCGGGAAGCCGCGTGGTCGCCGAGATCGACTGGGAGCGCCGCTACCGCCACATGCGCATGCACACGTGCCTGCACCTGCTGAGCGCCGTCATCGACGCGCCGGTGACCGGCGGGCAGCTGACGGCGGAGAAGGGGCGGCTCGATTTCGATGTCGATGCCAAGCTGGAGAAGGCGGCCGTTCAGGACCAGCTCAACGCGCTTATTGCGCGGGATTTCCCGGTCGCAGCGCGCTGGATCAGCGACGAAGCGCTGGCCGAGCAGCCCGAGCTGGTGCGGACCATGCGGGTCAAGCCGCCGAGCGGACAAGGCCAGGTCAGGCTGATCGATGTGGAGGGGATCGACCTGCAGCCCTGCGGCGGCACCCACGTCGCACGCACCGGCGAGATCGGCCCGATCATCGTCCGCAAGATCGAGAGCAAGGGCAGGCAGAACCGGCGCGTCTCGCTTGTCTTCGGAGACCCCGCGTGAGCGACGGCGGGGCGCCGCTGGTCGTGACGCCCGCCTGGCTCGCCGCAGAGGGCCGCGCCGGCGGCAGCGTGCGGGTGCTGGACGGCTCGTGGCACCTTGCGACCGCAGCGCGCGACCCGGCCACCGAGTTCCTGGCGGCCCACATCCCCGGCGCGGCCTTCTTCGACATCGACGGCATCAGCGAGCCCGACTCGTCGTTGCCGCACATGCTGCCGTCCCCGGCGCTCTTCGCGGAGAGCGTCTCGGCACTCGGGATCGGCAGCGACTCGCATGTCGTGGTATACGATACCATCGGCCTCTACAGCGCGGCGCGGGTGTGGTGGATGTTTCGCGTATTCGGTCACGAGCGCGTTTCGGTGCTCGCGGGCGGTCTGCCCCGCTGGCAGGCGGAAGGCCGCCCGGTGGAGAGCGGTTCGCCCGCGACCGCGCCGGGCTCGTTCACGGCGCAGGCCGCTGACGAGACGATGGTCCGCTCGTTCGAGCAGGTCCGCGCGACGCTCGGCACGGGCAGCGCGCAGGTCGTGGACGCGCGGGCGGCCGCCCGCTTCACCGGCGAGGATCCGGGCCCCCGGCCCGATCTCCCGCGCGGCCATATTCCCGGCAGCCGCAACGTCCCCTTCGATGCCGTGCTCGACGATGACGACGGCGCACTCGGCGACGCCGAGGCGATACGCCGTGCGTTCGAGGAGGCCGGCGTCGATCCCGCCCGGCCGGTCATCGCCACGTGCGGGTCGGGCATCACCGCGTGTACACTGGCGCTCGCGCTTTCTGCGATCGGGGCCGAGCAGGTCGCGGTCTACGACGGCTCCTGGTCCGATTGGGGCAGCCGCGCAGACGCGCCGGTGGAAAGCGGCGGCCCCGCTTAGGAGAGACGAGCGATGCGACGGCGGACGGCACTCACCATCGTGGCCGTGTTGACGGTAGCGCTCATGGCGTCGGCGACAGGCGGCGCCACCGCGCCGGAGCCCGAGCGCTTGGCCCCGCCCAGCGACATGATCGGCCAGCTGCGCCACGTCGTCGTCGATTACGAGGATACGCTGCTGGACCTCGCACGCGCCAACGGCCTCGGCTACGTCGAGATGATCGCGGCCAACCGGGGCATCGACCCCTGGGTCCCCGGCGAGAGCACGTCGGTCGTCCTGCCCACCGCGCACGTGCTCCCCGATGCCGAGCGCGTCGGCCTGGTGGTCAACCTGGCCGAGCATCGCCTCTACTATTTCGGCCCGCCGGGCACGGAGCCCATGACCTTTCCCTTAGGTGTGGGCAGGGAGGGGTGGTCGACGCCTCTCGGCACGACCGAGATCGTCCGCAAGAAGGAGAGGCCGACGTGGTTCCCGCCTGAGTCGATCCGCGCCAAGAAGCCGGATCTGCCCAAGGTCGTGCCGCCGGGACCCCACAATCCCCTCGGCAGCCATGCGCTCTATTTCGGCTGGCCGCAATACCTGATCCACGGCACCAACCGGCCGTGGGGTATCGGCCGGCGCGTGAGCCACGGCTGCATCCGCCTCTATCCGGAGGACATCACCCGGCTGTACGAGATCGTGCCGGTTGGCACGCCGGTCCAGGTCATCAGCCAGGCGATCAAGATCGGCTGGTACGAGGGCGAGCTCTACGTCGAGGCGCACCCCGAGTCCGGTCAGGCGGACGAGCTCGAGAGCACCGGCAAAATAAACAGCGTCGACGCACGCTCCCGCGCCGACGCTCTTTACCGGATCACGACTCTGGCAGGTGCCGACCGGGATCGCCTGAACTGGCACCTTATCCGAAAGGCCTTCGAGGAACGGTCGGGTATCCCTGTCCGCGTAACCCTGGACCGAACCGAGCCCTCGGCCTAGCCCCGGCTGGGCGGCATGCGATTGCCGCCCGCTTGAACTGCTACTTGCGCATCCCCTTCTGGAAGATGCGGTCCGCCTTGTCCGCGGCCGCCTGCGCTGCCTCGGCCGCTTCCTGAGCCGCCGCAGCCGCAGCCGCAGCGCTCTGGTTGGCCTCTTCCACCGCCGCTCTCAGCTCGTCGACGGCGACCATCGCGTCGTTGGCGGTCTGCATGGCTTCCGCCGCCATCGCTTCCGCGCCGGCCAGGGCGGCTGCCGCCTGCTCCTGCTCGGCAGCAGATTGGCAACCCGCGGCAACCGCTAGCGGAAGGGCGACAATCGCAATCCGCAGCGCCCACGATTTGTTGAGCATGGTCTCCTCCTGGATCCAATGGGTCGCTCGGAGTTGACGGCGATTCGCCCAATGGAGTCAAGGAAATCACCCGTAATTCTGCCGGTTTGGGCCTCGACCTGCGAATTTTCCCGCGGGCCGGAGCCTCACGCTTTACCCAGGCAGGGCGAAGCCCTTACTCTCGCATCATGGACCCACGCTCTCCGCACCCTTCGGGCGAGGCCGTCGACGGTGGCGGGTCCGGCGCGCCGGTCCTCTTCGATGCGGTGCTGGCGCCCAACCGCTCGCTCGGGCGCGCGGGCTTCGTTGCGGTCATGGCCGGCGTCATCGTGGTGAGCGTCGGCCTCGGCACCTACTTCCTGCTCCAGGGCGCATGGCCGGTGTTCGGCTTCTTCGGCCTCGACATCGCGCTGCTCTATCTCGCCTTCCGGCTGAGCTACCGCTCGGGCCGCCTGCGGGAGACCATACGGGTCACTGCAGACGAAGTCGTCGTCCGCCGCATTGCGCCCAACGGGCGGGTGACGGAGTGGCGCTTCAACCCCTACTGGCTTCGCGTCGCCCTCGACGAGCCGGTGGAGCACGCAAGCCAGATCACGCTCACCTCGCACGGACGTTCGATCGTCGTCGGCCACTTCCTCGCGCCGGAGGAGCGCGCGAGCCTGGTGAAGGCGCTGCGCGACGCCCTGGGCGAGGCCAACCGGCGCTACGCCGGCGCTCCGCTGGAGCAGGACGCGCCGGAAGGAGACGCGGCGACCTCGCGCAGCTGACGCCGTCTTCAGCCGATGGGCGGGGTGCGCACCGTCATCTTGCCGCGCATCGCCGCCGGCGTCTCGTCATCGGCGACCTCGCCGGTCGCGCTCGCCTGGTAGGCGCGGGCGTAGGCGATGACGTCCGCCGCATGTTCCGGCGTCAGGTGGCTGAAGCGCACGTGGTGCTTGCGCGCTTCGCGAAAGCCCACGTTGCACGGGCTCTTGCAGCCGTTCAGGCAATAGACGGCGCGCAGGTTCAGGCTGTCAGGCAGGGGCTCTGCGTCGATCAGATCCCTCACCGCGTCCAGCAGGAAGGTGCCCTGGCGCTTGCCGTCGCGCTCCCGCGCGGATTCGGACCAGACGCAGGAGCGGCAGATGTAGAACGTGGCCGGCGCATTCCCCGGCGGTTTCGCGTCTGGGCTCCTGCGCGCGGCCCGCTTGCCGGTGCCGGCTGGGGCCTTGCCCGCGCGAGGCCGTGCGGCGCTGCGCTTGCCCGGTTTGCGCTCTGCCACGGGCCGGACTAGCTGAAGCTGAAATAGAAGTTGAGAAGCAGGCCGTTCACCTGCGTCGGCTTCTCGATCGGGGTCCAGTGACCGCAGCCGGGCAGCACGGCGACGCGGGAGCCGGCGATCCGGCCGCCGAGCGCCTTCACCGCCGGCGGCGGCGCGACGCCGTCCTCATCGCCCGTGACCAGCAGGGTCGGGCAGCGGATGCCGGCGAGATCCGCGCTCCTCGCGTCGGCGAGCGCCTCGCAGGTGCGCGCGTAGCCCTCGGCATCCTGGCGCATGAGGATCTCGCGCACGAATGCCGCCGTCGCCGGCTGGTGCGATCGGGTCTCGGCGGAGATCGCGACCTCCACCAGGGTGTCGGCGATGGGCACCATCCCGTTCTTGCGCGCAACGCCTGCGCGGTCGCGGATTGCCTGGCGCGCGGGCTCCGGCGGCTCGGCCAGGGGACCGAAGAGCGCGAGGCTCTTCACCCGCTCAGGGTTCTCGGCGGCGAGGTGCTGGCAGACGATCGTGCCCATGGAGTGCCCGCAGAGATGGGCGGTCGGGATGTCGAGCGCATCCATGACGGCGCTCACGTCGGCGACGAAGGAGGCGATGGAAAGCGCGCCCGTGGCGGGCGAGCGGCCCGAGCCCTCGAGGTCGAGCCGGACCACGCGGAAGGAGCGGGCGAGGGGGCCTGCCTGCGGGTGCCAGCTGTTGCCGGTGCCGCCGAGGCCGTGGACCATGACCACCGCGTCGCCGTCGCCGTGCTCCTCGACCGCGATCTGCTTGCCGTTGACCTCCATCGCCCTCGCTCCCGTGACCGGCAGGCCCAGCACATAGCATGCGGCGGCGGCGGCGGGGTAGGCGTTTTCCGCCCGGGTCCCTGCGAAGCACTCAATCGAGGTGCGCGGTCTCGATCCTCTCGTACGCGGCGAGCGGGCGGAAGAAGCGCTGCCCCTCGCTCTTGCTCGGCCGGGGCGGTTCCGGAGCCGCCAGCTCCTGCGCTGCGAAGAGGCGGGCCACCACGGCCTTGCGCGCATCGCCGGCGCCCCAGTCGGCGGCGGCCTCCTCGATCAGAAGCGCCGCGGCAAGCCCCCTCGCCATGCGGTCCATCAACCGGTGCGCCTGGCGCGGCCCCTCGGCCTCGTCCTCCTGAATGAGCGCCGTCAGCGCAGCCACCTCCCGCCGGGCCTGAAAGATGAGCGCGCGCGCCCGCACGAAGGCCGAGTGACTAGCGGCAAAGGGCATGTTGAGAATGGCGTCGAGCCGCGCGTGGAAGGCCGCGAGCCCCGGCGCCTCCGCATCCGCCAGGCGCAGCACCTCCAGCGCCTGGATGTTGGGCGGACCTTCCCACACCGTGAGCACCTGGGCATCGCGGTAGAGCCTGGCCGTGGGGTATTCCTCTGTGTAGCCGTTGCCCCCCAGGATCTCGATGGCGCGGCTGGTCGCCGTGATCGCCCACGCTGCCGTCAGGTACTTGGCGAGCGCGGTGACGAGCCGCATCCAGGGCTGCTCCGCCGGTGCGCTCTGCGCCGCGTCGAACGCGCGGGACGCGGCGAAGGCCAGCGCCACGCTCGCCTCCAGGCGCACCTGCATCTCGACCAGCTGATCCTGCACCATCGGATAGGCGGCGAGGCGATCGCCGAAGGCGCTGCGCGCCTCGGCGTGGGCGAGCGATTCGGCGAAGGCGCGGCGCTGGATGCCGGCGGAAGCCATCGCGTTGTGGATGCGGCTGTAGCCGAGCGCCGCCATCATCGTCTTGAGCCCGCCCGGTGGCGGCGTCACCTCGACCGCGTGGGCGTCCTCCAACTCGATCTCTCCGGTCGCGAGCCCGCGGGTGCCGAGCTTCTCCTTCAGCCGCCTGATCCGGTAGCGGTTGGGTGCCCCGTCGGGGCCGTGCGCCGGCACCAGGTAGAGGCCCAAGCCGGCACCGCCGCCGGCCGCCCCCTCCGGCCGGGCGAGGGTGAGCGCAAGCCCGCCGTCCACGTTGCTGGCGAACCACTTGAGACCGCTGAGCACGATGCCTTCGTTGGTGCGCCGCGCGACGGTCTCCGTGGTGCCGACGTCGCTGCCGCCCTGCTTCTCGGTGACCCAGGTGCCGCCGGTCGCCGCCGTCCCGTCCATGCGCACGAGGGCAGGCAGATGGTCATCCCGCACCGGCTCCGGCGCGAAGCGGTCGAGCACGTGGGCGACCGCGCCGGTGAGCGTCACCGGGCAGTGGATCGAGATGTCGGACTGGGCGAGCAGGTAGCCCATCGCGAAGGTGAGCGTGAAGGGACGGGGCTCGGGCCCGTAGTTGAGGCCGACGATGCCGTGCTCGTAGACCTCGCGGTGAGCAGCGGCATAGAGCGGATTGTGGCGGACGGCCGAGCGCGGTCGCCCGCCCTCGTCCAGGGTTTCGAGAACCGGCGGCGCGAAGCGGTTGGTGTAGTCCGCCTGCTCGTCGACGACGCTCGCGACCCAGCCGCCGAAGCTGCTCAGCCGCTCGGTATCGTCCTCGCTGAGCCAGGGCGCGCTGCGGCCCAGCAGAGCCTGGAGGTTCCGGTCGCTCCGGTAGGCGTTACCTCGAAGTCCACCGTTCCCGTCCGCCATGGGCGTGCGACCTTTTGCAACGCAGGCGGCGCCTGCGGGGTATAGTCTCTCATAGTATCCCTATTAGCCATGCACGTGGCGACATACGCGATGCCCAAGCGGGTTATGAGGCGGGCGATGGCAAGACTGGCGGGCAAGGTGGCGATCGTGACCGGGGCGACCAGCGGGCTCGGCGCCGCGGCGGCGGTGCGCATGGCCGAGGAAGGCGCAGCGGTCCTGGTGACGGGGCGGGACGAAGGCCGCGGCCAGGCCGTCGCCCAAGCCATCACTGCGGCGGGAGGCACCGCGCGGTTCCGCCCCCTCGACGTGACGGACGAGGCCGCCTGGCAGGAGACGGTGGACGGCGTGGAGGCGGAGCACGGGCATCTCGACATCCTCTTCAACAACGCCGGGGCCACACGGGCCGAGCCCATCGCCGACGTCACGCTGGAGACCTGGCGGCGGATCATGGCGGTCAACGCCGACAGTGTCTTCCTCGGCACCAAGGCCGCGATTCTCGCCATGCGGCGCTCCGGCGGCGGCTCCATCATCAACATGTCCTCGGTGCTCGGCATCGTCGGCACGGCGCATCTCGCCGCCTACACGGCATCAAAGGGCGCCGTCCGCTACTTCACCAAGTGCGTGGCGCTGGAATGTGCGCGCGACGGCAGCGGCATCCGCGTCAACTCGATCCATCCCGCCTTCATCCACACGCCGATGATGGACGAGACGGCGATCCGCATGTTCGGCGACGCCGCGGCGGGGCCGGAGGAGTTCGGCAAGCTGCACCCGGTGGGCCACGTCGGCGAGCCCAACGACGTCGCCAACGGCGTGGTCTATCTGGCCTCGGACGAGGCGAAGTTCGTCACCGGCACCGAGCTGGTGATCGACGGCGGCTACACGGCGGAGTAGGCGCGGATACGCGCCGCCCGCCGGGGAGAGCGATCATGGCGGACGATTTCAAGGTGTACTGGCAGCCGGGCTGCTCGAGCTGCCTCCGGGCCAAGGAATTCCTGGCCAAGCGCGGGATCGACTACGAATCGATCAACGTCCGCGCGAAGCCGGAGGCGATGGAGGAGCTCGCCGGTCTCGGCGCCCAATCGGTGCCGGTGGTGGCGCTGGGGAAGCGCTTCGTCTTCGCCCAGGATTTGGGGGATCTCGCGCGCTTCGTCGGCGTCGAACTGGATCGGACGCAGTTGCCGCCGGCGGAGCTGGTGCGGAAGATCGACCTGGTCCTCGCCGCGACCCAGCGCTATCTCGGCCAGTTCCCCGCCGCCGACCTGGAAGAGGGGCTGCCCGGCCGCGAGCGCACCATCCTCGACCTCGGCTACCACATCTTCGTGATCCCGGCGGCCTTCCTCGATGCCGCCCACGGCAAACGGCTCACCTTCGACTATTTCGAGCGCACGCCCGGCCCCGACATGCGGAGCGCAGTCCAGGTCGCGGCTTACGGCCAGACCGTGCGGGACGCGCTTGCGTCATGGTGGCGTGGGGCGGACGCAGGGCGCCTCGGCACGCTCGATACCTATTACGGCATCCACCCGACGGAGAGCGTGCTGGAGCGGACGGCATGGCACGCGGCTCAGCATGCCCGCCAGCTCATGGCCTTGCTGGAGCAGCGCGGGATCGCGCCCGACGGCCCCCTCGGCGATGACGCGCTAGAGGGCCTGCCGTTGCCGGAGGAGGTCTACGACGACGAGGTGAAGCTCGGTGCCGGCACCGGCACCTGATCCGGGCGCGAAAGCGGCTGATCGGGCCATGACAGGTATCATCAGGACCATCGATCAGGTTCCTCAACGCCAGCACAACGAGGACCGCCTGCGCCGGGCGGACAGCTGGCACCGACGCAGCGTGGAAGCCACCTCGGACGCCGAGAAATTCATCTTCCTCTGGATTTCTTTGGCAACGTTACCTATCAGAGCATGGGGGAAACCAGGATCTGGCGCAGACATAACAACGCCATGAGCATCAGGATGTTCCAGGATGGCGAAGAAGGGGCCGAGAACGCCCTCAGCGCGCGAGAGACGTTAGGTCCGAAGTGGGCAGGGATCGTAGCTGCCGGCCCCCCGAAGCGATGCTGAGGGCTGAGCGATGCAAGACGACACCTTATCCCCGGACAAATCGCGCACTGGAGGAAACACCGATGCGCTGGTGCAAGAGTACGAGCGCGTGCAGGAAGCGATCGCCGCCGAGCGGCGCTCCAGGCCTGAGGAAGAAGTGCATGTCAATCTAGGCCACCCACCCTGCTCCGATGTTGAGGACCAGGTAGTGCGACAGTTTAAGCCCTACAACTTGAAGGGCTCGGTGGTTTGCGCGGTGATCGCCGGCGTGTGCGGTTGGGTTGCGCTCAGCGAGTCACTTGACGCTCTCTGGGTCCGACTCAATGTGTGGGGCTCCACAGATGTCACACACCTCATCACGGCAACGATCATCTGCGGTGCCCTCGCATTCTTGCTCGGGTTTCCATTCCCGAGTAGGCAGCGCCAGAGAAGAACATCGAGTTCTGATTGACCCTACTGCGTTCGGCCCACACCGACAGTCATTTAGCAGAGAGCGGGTTCCTATTGGGGCCCGCCCTTTCTCGTCTCAGTGGGGCCGGGGGAGGCGCCCTTTGAAGGCGTCTATCCGACTTTCCGGGTCCGAGACACAGCGCTCATGCAGGTCATAGGAACCCGCGATCTCGGCTGTGAGACGCTTCTCCATGCCGTGCATCTCTCTCTTCAGTCGAGTCTCCATAGCGCCCATCTCGGTTAGAATGGAAGCCTTGGTGCCCGTGATCCTGGATATCATGCGGGCGGATATCGAGATGAACCCGGAGTCCGATGTGTTGGGACTGGTCGCTTATCCGCGCATCAACTACCAGCCGCAGTAGCTGCGCCGGCTACCAGCCGCCGGTTTCGAGCCAGCGGTCGACCATGTCCAGCCGGTCGTGGCCCCAGAACATCTCGTCGCCGACGAAGACCGTGGGCGAGCCGAAGACGCCGCGCTCGATCGCCGCATCGTTCTCCGCGCGCAGCCGGTCCTTCACCGCCTGATCCTGCACCGCCGCCACCAGCGCGTCGGCGTCGACGCCGAGCGCCTGCGCAGCCTCGATCACCGTCTCCGGCTGGCTCAAGTCGCGGTTGTCCACGAAATAGCCGCGATAGAGCGCGAGCGCGAAGTCGTGCGCGGTGCCGGCGTCGCTCTCCGCCAGCCAGTAGTAGGCGCGGCAGGCGGCGATGCTGTTGACCGGGAAGTTGTCGGGCACGTTGAAGGCGATGCCGTGGAGCCGCGCCGAGCGCAGCATGTCGTGGCGCGAGTACGGCCCCTTCAGGGGCTGGTTCACCAGCGGGCTGCCGCCGATCTTCTGGAACACGGCGCCGAGCAGCATCGGCCGCCACGTCGCCGTGCGCCCGTGCTTCGCCGCGAGCCCGTCGATGCGCTCGGCCGCGAGGTAGCCGTAGGGCGATGAGAAGTCGAAGTAGAAGTCGAGGTTGTCGCTCATGAGCGCTTACTCCCGCGCGAGCGCCCGGCTGATGACCAGCCGCTGGACGTCGCTCGTGCCCTCGTAGATCGTGCAGACCCGCTGGTCCCGGTAGATCCGCTCGACCGGGAAGTCGCTCAGGTAGCCGTAGCCGCCGAGGGTCTGGATTGCCTTGGAGCAGACCCGCTCGGCGGTCTCGGACGCGAAGAGCTTGGCCATCGAGGCTTCCTTCAGGCAGGGCTCGCCGGCATCGCGCAGGCGTGCCGCCTGCAGCGTGAGCAGCCGCGAGGCCTCGATCTCGGTCGCCATGTCGGCGAGCCGAAAACCCACGGCCTGGTGCTCGATCAGCGGCTTGCCGAAGCTCGTGCGCTCCTTCGCGTAGGCGAGCGCAGCCTCGTAGGCGGAGCGCATGGCGCCGGTGGCCTGGGCAGCGACCCCGATGCGCCCGCCTTCGAGGTTGCCGAGGGCGATGGCGTAGCCCTGCCCCGGCTCGCCCAGCATGAGGTCGGGCGTGAGCCGCACGTCCTCGAAGACGATCTGGCAGGTGTCGTGCGCGCGTTGGCCCATCTTGGTCTCGTGGCTCGCGACCGTGTAGCCCTCGCTATCCGTCGGCACGAGGAAGCAGCTGATCCCCTTCTTGCCGGCGTCCGGGTCGGTCACGGCGAAGACCATCGCGAGGTCCGCCTTCGAGCCGCTGGAAACGAACTGCTTGGTGCCGCTCAGGCGGTAGCCGTTGCCGTCCGCCACCGCGCGGGTTCGCAGGTTGGACGCGTCCGAGCCCGCCTGCGGTTCGGTGAGGCAGAAGCAGCCCAGCATGTGGCCGCGCGCGAGCGGGCGGAGGAAGCGCTCCTTCTGCGCCTCGGAGCCGCCCTTGAGAAGACCTGCGCAGACGAGCGAGTTGTTGACGCTCATCGCCGTGGACGTGCCCACATCGCCGGCCGCGATCTCCTCCATGGCGAGCGCGTAGGCCACGTGGTCGGCGCCGGCGCCGTCCCATTCCGGCGGCACCAGCATTCCCATCAGCCCGAGCTGGCCCATGCGGGGCAGGATGTCGTCCGGATAGCCGCCGTTCAGGTCCCACGTGCCGGCATGGGGCGCGAGCTCGCCCGTGGCGAAGTCGCGCGCCATGTCGCGGATCATGCGCTGCTCGTCGGTGAGGAAGCTGCCGTTCGCTGCCATGGCCTTGGCCCTCAGAGCCGCTCGTAGGCGGCGTCCACCGGCGTACACGCGACGCCGTTGATGGGAAGGATGTCCTGCGGGCAGCACGAGAACGCGAGCACGATATCCATCTCCGCCCGCAGCACCACGTGATCGCCGGGGCTGGCTACACCCGCCTCGAAGGAGACCGAGCCGTCGGCGCCCACAGGGATGTTCATCCACATGTTCCAGGGCGAGGGCGTCTTCGGCGCCTCGATGCCGAGGTCCGCAAGCGCGTTGTGCAGGTTGTCCTCGCAGTTGTCGTGGTCGTCGCCCGCGCCGAGCAGCATGTAGCGCCAGCGGTCGCAGGCGGCGATCAGCGTGTCGTGGATGCCGGGCGAGGTGTCCTCGACCAGGGTGAGGATGGGCCGCCGCTTGCCCGTGACCATGGTGTCGCCGGGTTTCGGGAAGAGTCCGCCGATGGCGACGCGGGAGTGCTCCATCGACATGCACTCGGCCATGTCGTTCGCGTTGAAGGCCCAGGTGTCCACCACCTGAGTGCCGTGGGTGTTGATGAGCCTGAGCGACTCGCCCGCGCCGAGCCGCACCGCCCGGCCGCCCCGGGCCGGAATGGTCTCGCGTGCGCCCGCCATGACGGCGGCCCTAGTGGAGGCGCTCGACGGCGAGCGCCGTGGCCTCGCCGCCGCCGATGCAGAGCGCGGCCGCGCCCTTGTCGAGGCCGTACTTTTCGAGCGCCGCCAGCAGGGTGATGACGATGCGGGCACCCGACGCGCCGACCGGATGGCCGAGGGCGCAGGCGCCGCCGTGGACGTTCACCTTCTCGTGGGGGAGGTCGAGGTCGCGCATCGCCGCCATGGTGACGACCGCGAAGGCCTCGTTGATCTCGTAGAGTTCCACGTCGTCCGCCTCCCAGCCCACCTTCTCGAAGAGCTTGCGGAGCGCCGGCCCCGGCGCGGTGGTGAACCAGGCGGGCGCCTGGGCGTGCGTCGTGTGGCCGTGGATGACGGCGATGGGGGTGAGCCCCCGCGTCTCGGCCTCGGAGCGCCGCATGAGCACCATCGCCGCGCCGCCGTCGGAGATGGAGCTGGAGTTGGCGGCGGTCACGGAGCCGTCCTTGGCGAAGGCCGGGCGTAGCGTCGGGATCTTGTCGAAATCGGCCGTCAGCGGCTGCTCGTCTCGGGCGACCACGGTCTCGCCCTTGCGGTGCTTGACCGTGACAGGCGCGACCTCGCCGTCGAAGGAGCCGTCCTCGATCGCCGTCTTCGCGCGGGTGAGAGAGGTGATGGCGAACTCGTCCTGCTGCTCGCGGGTAAACTGGTAGGTGCGCGCCGTCTCCTCGGCGAAGTGGCCCATCAGCTTGCCCTTGTCGTAGGCGTCCTCCAGGCCGTCGAGGAACATGTGGTCCTGCACCTTGCCGTGGCCCATGCGGTAGCCGCCGCGCGCGCGGTCCAGCAGGTAGGGCGCGTTGGTCATGCTCTCCATGCCGCCGGCCACGACGATGGCGCCGGAGCCCGCCGCAATCAGGTCGTGGGCGAACATCGTGGCCTTCATGCCCGAGCCGCACATCTTGTTGATGGTGGTGCAGCCGACTGCCTCGGGGATCCCCGCGCCGATGGAAGCCTGGCGCGCCGGCGCCTGCCCCTGGCCGGCGGACAGGATGTTGCCCATGATCACTTCGTCGACCTCGTCGGCGGCGACGCCTGCGCGGCCGAGCGCCGCTTCGATCGCGGCAGAGCCCAGCTCGGGCGCCCGCGCATCCTTCAGCGCGCCCTGAAACCCGCCCATGGGGGTGCGCGCCATGCCAACGATGACGATCGGATCATCCATCATGTTCTGTGTTCTCCCGGCTCGAGCGCGCCAATGCTGCGCTGCAGCACACTACATAGTTCCTGCCCCGGCGAATATCCAATTCTCATGTTCCCGGAGCGCAGGGTGCGCGGCCGCATCGGGCCGCGCGACAGGGAAACGCCGCCTGACGACGCCTGATTCGCGAGGACCGATGCGCTACAGTGCGCCCCAGCCCGCTCGCTCACACACGTCTCGCGCGATGAGTTGCGTCCAATCATGAATCGGATCGCTGCGGCCCTGGCGATTGCTGCTGGCGCGGCGCTTGCGTGTGTTTTCGCCGCCGGAGAAGGGTTCTCCGCAGGCGCTCCCGAACATGCGCTTATCGACGCCGGCACGGCATCGACGCCTCTGCCGCTCCGCGTTGCCGACGAGGGCGATGCCGAAGACGAGCGGATTCGACGATTCAACGCCGAATTCTCCAGCGAGTTCGACCGGAGCATCGCCAGGTTCAAGGAGGCGTGCGAAGCAAACAGGTCGCCGGATCAACAGCTTTCCACGATCGAGGCCGGCGTCGATGCTTTGTCCGCGCTCGTCAGCAAGTACGAGCAGGAGGCGCATGAACTATGGTCGAACAATCACATATTACTGTTGACGATAGAGGATCTGCTTTACGCAGGCATGGTCTTTACAAGATGGGGCCATTCGCTGGCAGACCTGGCGCGAACCGAAGACCTCACGGATAACTTCGTAAGCTACTACAAGTACATGCACAATATCGGAGATAACGTAACAGCGCGTGATTTTCGCGAGAAGTGGGCACGGGACATGGCTGAAGGGCTGGCGTGTCTCGATAGATGACAGGAGGCGCCGGACGATGCGGCGCCCGGCGGCGGCGCCCCGCGTCAGAGGCGGAGCGCCGCCGGCAGGATCAACCGAACATGTCTCCGGAAATCGCGGCGTACCAGCCGAGCGATTCCTCGTAGGTCTCCTTGCGCAGCTCCGCGCTTTCCCCGGTCTTGGAGATGAAGCCGTCGGTCTTGGCGATCTTCTCGTCGGTCGCTTCGTACGACGCGCCGACCTTGACGCCGTCATCGGTGCCGATGAGCGACCAGCAGGTGTTGGAGTAGCGCGGCGGGAACGTCGAGGAGCCGGTCAGCGCCCCGCGAACCGCCATGGCGCAGGCCTTCGCCTGGCTGTTGGCCGAGAAGCCCGACTTCGGCATGTCGCCCTGATGCGCGGCGTCGCCCAGCACGTGGATGTTCTCGTCGGCCCGGCTCTGCATGGTGTGCGGCACGATCGGCGCCCAGCCGGCCTCGTTGGTGATGCCGGCGACCGCTGCGATACGCCCGGCCTGCTGCGCGGGGATGACGTTGCAGACGTCCACCTTCATCGCCTCGCCGTCCACCACCACCTCCATGGCCTCGGGCCTGACCTCGACCTTGTCGCCGCCGAAATCCGGGCCGATACGCTCGACCATGCCGGGGTAGTGACGCTGCCAGCCGTCCTCGAACAGCCCCTGCTTGGAGAACTTCTCCTTGGGGTCGACGATGATGATCTTCGCCGTCGGGTTGGACTGCTTCAGCACGTGGGCCACCATCGAGATGCGCTCGTAGGGCCCGGGCGGGCAGCGGAACGGGTTGGGGGGCGCCACCATGCAGTAGGTGCCGCCTTCCGGCATGGCTTCGATCTGCGCCTTGAGAAGCTGGGTCTGCGAGCCCGCCTTGTAGGCGTGCGGCATGCGGTTCTGCTGCGAGAGGTCCCATCCGGGGACGGAGCCGTCGCGGAAGTCGATGCCCGGCGAGAGCACGAGGCGGTCGTAGGCGAGGCTGCCGCCGCCCGCGAGCCCGACGCTCCGCTTCTCGCGGTCGATGGAGACCGCCCAGTCGTGCACGACGTTGATCCCGTGATTCGCGGCCAGCGCGCCGTAGCTGTGCCCGATCGACGCGTATTCTCGGAAGCCGCCGATGTAGAGGTTCGAGAAGAAGCAGGAGTAGTAGGCGCGGCTCGGCTCCACGAGCGTCACGTCCACGGCGCCCTTCGAATCCTTGGCGATGTAGCGGGCCGCCGTTGCGCCGCCCGCGCCGCCGCCCACGACCACGACGCGGGGGCGTCCCTCGGCCATCACCGCCGGTGCCGACAGCGCCGATACCGCCGTTGTCGCCGCAGCCGCGGACGCCAGGAATCCACGACGGCTGAGACCGCTCTTTCCGTTCTGTTTGCTCATCACGCGTCTCCCCTGGTTCAAGGGTTGTCTTCCGCCTTCTGGAAGTGCACGGCGAGAGCGGCGATCTCCTGGTCCGACAGGCGCCCGGCCACGAGCTGCATGACGGGATGGATCCTCTTGCCGCCCTTGTACGCGTGCAAGGCTATCACGAAGTCATCGAGCGGCCATCCGGTTATCGAGGGGATGCCCTCGTCGGCCCCGTCGATCCGGTGGCAGGTTGTGCATTCGCCTGCGAGATAGGCGCCGTATTCCGGGTCTCCCTGGATGGCGAGGATCTCGGGGTCGAGGCCGTACTCCTCGGGCGTGGCCGTCGGCTCTGCCGGCGGCAGATCGGCGCCCGCGCCGGAGAAGCCGCTGAGCCATGCCAGGAGCGCCGCCCGGTCGTCCGCACCCTCCATGCCGTCGAAGCTCATGCGCGAGTGCGGCACGAACGTGTGCGGGTCGGCGAGAAAGGCATCGAGCGTCGCCTCGCTCCAGACCAGTCCGCCGGCGCCGGCCTCCCGCATCGCCTGGGAATAGCCAAAGCCGGCAAGCGCGCCGGCCGGACGGCCGAAGACATCGTTGAGGTGCGGGCCGATCCGGTTCTCCGCGCCGCCGCCCGCCTGGTGACAGCGCTTGCACTGGGCGAAGAGCGCCTTGCCGCGCCCGTCGCCGGCGCTCCATGCGCCGGCAACCGGGAGCACCACGAGCAGGCCCAGGGCGAGCAGGCCGGAAGCGAGGCACGCTGCGAGACCGGCCCGCCACGGCCGGGGTCGCGCGGCGTCTCTAGTCGACCTCAACCCGCTTGCTGAGGTTGTAGACGGAGCCGTCATCGTCGACCCATTGGAAGTCCAGCTGGCCCGCCTCGGGGACGGCCATTTCGAACTGGATGTAGGGATCGGCCGAGACCGCCGGCTCCAGATCGGCGGAGAACGCCACCTCGCCGTTGTAGCTCACCACGAAGCGGTTGATGATCCGGCGCGGCACCAGCGCGCCCTCGCTGTCGTGGCGCTCGCCCGTGTGCATCGGATGGGTGATGCGGGTCTTGACCGTGAACGGGACGCCCGCCTCGATCGACCTCGGCAGTTTCACGCGCGGTGTAGGTTCCGCCATCGCCCGCTCCTCAGCCGCAGCCGCCGACCGTTACCGCGATCTTCTGGGAGGCCTCGCGGTAGGTGCCGTCCGCCATCTCCGCCACCGCATAGACGGTCTGGCTCTTGGCGAGCCGGATGCGGATCGTGGCTTCCGCCGGCACCAGTCTGCTGAAGCTGAAGACCGCGACGCCGGGATTCGGGTTGCCGTCGTTGAAGAGCGCTATGCGCCTCGCGCCCTCGGCGACGACACGGATCGGCACGGCGCCGCCGTTGTCGAAGATCTCCGGCGCATCGAGGAGCACGCCGCCTTCCAGCCGGAGCGCGCCGCCGGTGAACGCATCGATGGCCTCGAAGATCCCGTTCGAGGCCTCGGCTTCACCCGCGGGAATCAGCGCGACCGCGGCGGCCCCGGCGCTCGCCAGCAACACCTCCCTGCGTGTCGGAGTCACGATGCAGCCTCCACCCCACTCGCCGGGTCAGGGACGATATGGCGCCCCTTGGCGGCACCCGTCAAGCCCGTGTCGTGGCCCCGCACGCATTGACGCCCTCCGGCCTTCGCGCAAGCATGGCGGATTCCGCGAACGTGGCTCTCAGGGAGGAACGGGACATGGCACGCACCGTCTTCACCAATGTCAGCATCTATGACGGCAACGGCAAGAGGCCCTTCCGGGGCGAGGTGTCGATTCAGGGCAACCGCATCGAGAAGGTAGCCAGGAACGGCCAGAAACTCTCGCGGCGGGGCGCCGCGGTGGTGGACGGCGACGGCGCCACGCTCATGCCGGGGCTCGTGAACGCCCACTGCCACATGAGCTACACCGGGCCGCAGTCGATGGCCGAGATCCCGCCCGAGGAGCACACGCTCATCACCATGCACAACGCCAGGACGATCATCGACCACGGCGTGACGGCGGCGGTGGGCGCGGGCGCGGCGAAGACCCGCCTCGACATCGTGATCCGGAACGAGATCGACGCGGGCCGCATTCCCGGCCCGCGCTACCGGGCATGCTCGCCAGAGATCACCGTCACCGGCGGCCTCGGCGACCAGCGCATGGAGCACTACTACAAGAACGACCTTTCGCTCTTCGCCGACGGGCCGGAGGAAATCCGCCAGGCCTGCCGCATGCTGGTCCGCGAGGGGGTGGACATCATCAAGCTCATGCCGTCGGGCGATCACCTGATTCCGGGCTCGTGCGATGCGACCCAGAGCGCGATGGACGAGGACGAGATTGCCGCCGGCGCCAAGGTCGCGCACCAGCGGGGCCGCAGGCTCGCCGCGCACGCGCGCAACCCGGAATCGATCCGGCTCTGCATCAAGTACGGGATCGAGCTGATCTATCACGCGACCTATGCGGACGAGGAATCCCTCGACCTGCTGGAAGAGCACAAGGACAAGCACTGGGTGGTGCCGGCCATCGGCTTCACCCACGCGACCGCCTACGAGGCCGGCGACTTCGGCATCACGCCGGAAGAGGCCGAGAGCTGGGGCTTCGTCCGCGAGCTCGAGATCGGGGCCGAGACGCTGAAGAAGATGCACAAGCGCGGCATCAAGGTGCTGCCCTTCGGCGATTACGGCTTCCCCTGGACGCCCCACGGCCAGATGGCGCGGGACTTCGAGCATTTCGTCAACTATCTCGGCATGAAGCCCCACGAGATCCTGCGCGCCGCGACCCAGTACGGCGCCGAGGCCTTCGCTGCGCCGGACGAGCTGGGCCGGATCAAGTCCGGCTACCTCGCCGACCTGCTGCTGATCGACGGCAACCCGCTGGCTGACCTGACGCTCTTCCAGGACGAGGCGAACATCCTGATGGTCATGAAGGACGGCGCCTGTCACAAGCAGCCGCAGGCGCGCCAGAGGGTCGTGCAGCAGGCCGCGGCCGAGTAGTTCCGCGCCCCGCCATGGCGGCGCCCGATCGGGAGACCCTGCTCGCACGCGCGGAAGCGCTGCTCCCCGTGCTGCGCGAGCGGGCCGCCCGGGCCGAGGAGCTGCGGCGGATCCCCGACGAGACCATCGCCGACCTCGTCGACAGCGGCCTGATCCGCGCGACCCTGCCCGCCCGCCTCGGCGGCGCCGAGGTGGACTACCGCACGATGATGGAGATCGTGGCGCTGATCTCCCGCGGCTGCGGCTCCACGGGCTGGGTCTACTGCAACCTCGCGAGCTGCACCTTCAAGCTCGCGCTCTGGCCCCGCGAAGCGCAGGACGAAATCTGGGAGGCGGACAAGGACGCGCTGCTCACAGGCAACCTAATCTTCCCCTGCGGCAAGGCGACGCGGGTAGACGGCGGCTACAGGCTGAGCGGGCGCTGGCCCTTCGGCAGCGGCATCGACCACGCCTGCGCCAACTTCTTCGCCGCCATGGTGACGGGTGAGGAGCCGCCGGAGTTCCGCCTCTTCCTGGTGCCGAAAGGGGCGTACACGGTCCTCGATACCTGGCGGGCCTCGGGCCTGCGCGGTACCGGCAGCAACGACGCGGCCGTGGACGACCTGTTCGTGCCGGAATACCGCACCATCGATGCGAAGGATACGCGCAACGGGGCCGCGCCCGGCAACGCGGTCAACCCCGGCACGGTCTACCGGCTGCCGCTCTTCGCCATGTTCTTCACCTGGGTGGGCGCGGCCGTGCTCGGCATGGCGGAGGCGGCGGTGGAGGGCTACGTCGAGGCCACGCGCACCCGCGCCGCGCACTACTCGGGCCAGCGTCTGGCGGAATTCGGCACCATTCACGTCAAGATCGCCGAGGCCCGCGCTGCGGTGGCGACGGCGCGGCGCATCTACCTCGGCAACTGCGACGAGGCGACGGCGATCGCCGGCGGCGGCGCGCTGCCGGACGCCGAAGCCCGCGCCCGCTACCGCGCCGAGGGGGCCTTTGCCGCTCGCCTCTGCTGTCAGGCGGTCGATCTGATCACGGCGGCGAGCGGCGGCGGCGGCGTCTATGACAGAAATCCCCTCTCCCGCGCCTTCCGCGACATTCACGCGGGCACCGCCCACATCACCCAGACCTGGGACCCCAACGCCGTCACCTACGGCCGTCTCGCGCTCGGCCTGGAGACGGACAACCCGCTGCTCTGAACCCTCCCTGGTTTCGGCGCCTTCGTCAGCACCGTGTGAGCGCCGGGAAGCCGGGGTATTGCGCGGAATGATCGCCTGCGTGGTTCTTCATGCCGGGCTTGGTGAGGCAGCCCTTGGGCGGGACGTAGCTGTCGATCCGCCTGACGGGCTTCTCATGCCAGCGCAGGTTGAAGGCGGCGTACCTGGGGAAGAACATCATGTCCGAGTACGGCAGGTTGTCGTGCACCCACCAGGCCAGCGCCTGCCACGGCGTGCCTGCCTCGTAGCGCCGGACGAACCAGGGAATGACGATGCAGGCGGTCGCCCCGATGAAGCCGTCGGCGTCCCGCCGGTCCCACACGTGTCGGCTGTGGTTCCAGGTCGTCTCGGCGCAGTTGTAGCCGTGGTCCCGGCGTTCGTAGCCGAACTGGTTCACCCTGACGGAGCGGAACGCGGACCGGATTGACACGTGGCCGAAGGTGGCGTGCAGCGGCTCCAGCAGTTCCTCGCAGAGCCGCGTTCCCGCCTCGACGGCGAGATCGGGATGGTCCGGCATGTTGGTAAGCCCGTGGAAATTAGCGATTTCACTATAGAGCATCTCCCGCATGAAGAAGTGTTCGGACAACCGGACCCGGCCAAGCGTCTCGAGCGCCTTCATGGAAGCGGGTTTTTGCATGGCATGCTCCCTCCGCAATCGTCGTCGGTCGGTTGCAGAATACGCAATCGGCACGCGGCGGCGACAGCCATCAATCTTGGGGGGCGCCCTGCGAATGCCGTGGCGCGCCCGTCCGCTCGCCCTGCTCCTTCGTGATCAAGGCATGCGATCGGGCATGGCAGCGGCCAGCTGAATCCGTGTATCATTGGCCCGATGCGTGCGCGGGGGGCCGTGTCACCGCAACGAGCGGCAGCCCGGCGCAAGACGATTTGACGTGCTGACAGGCAAGGGAGGCTCAGCATGAGCGAGAAGTGGGGTAATCCAGACATATCGCGCCGCGGCGTGCTTAAGGGCGCGGCGGCCACTGCAGCGGTGGCTGCCGCGGGCACGCTTGGCGCAACGCGCGGCGTGCAGGCAGCGTCGACGACGGTCAAGGGCTACGGCGTCACCACGTCGCAGCTCAAGGACTGGTCCATCATGGAGAAGGCCATCGGCATCACGATGGAGTTCACCGGGACCAACGCCGACATCGGCACCTACATGCGGGACGTGATCTCGAACGACCTCGGCGAGACGCACGACATCTTCATCTTCGACGGCGGCACCGAGGACATCCTGGGGCCGCAGGGCTACTACGCCACGGTGATCGAGGATCATCCGAGCCTCGAGCTCTGGGAACGGACGTCCGACGACTGGAAGCGCACCGACCTGCTGCAGGACAACGACGGCAACCAGTACGGCGTGCCCGTCATCGGTAACGCGGACAGCTTCGGCTACTTCCCCGAGGCGATCGGCGCCAACCCGGAGGGTCTCGACGAGATCCCCTGGAGCAAGATGCTCGAGGACGAGGACACCAAGGGCCGCGTCTCGCTCGACCGCAGCTGGTTGCTGTCCAGCCCCGAGGTCGCCCTCTACCTCAAGGCGAACGGCCGGGCGGAGATCGACGACGTCGCCAACATGACCGGCGAGGAGGCCCGCGTGGTCGCGGACTTCGCGGCAGACCGCAAGCGCGCCGGCCAGTTCCGCTCGCTCCATGCGGCCTTCGAGGAACAGGTGCAGCTTCTCAGCAACAAGGAGATCGACCTGATCAACTGCTGGGAGCCCGCCACCAAGGAGGCCAACAACATCCTCGGCCCCGGCACGGTGATCTACGCCTTCACTGTCGAGGGCTATTACAAGTGGGGCCACGGCGCCTACATGCACACCAAGGCCGGCGAGCGCGACAACGTCGAAAACATCTACAAGGTCCTCAACTACTACATGACCGGCGAGTACCGCGCCTATCAGGCGATCCAGCGCGGCTACGCCGGGCCCAACATGGACCTCGGCGTGCAGTTCGCGCAGGAGAACGGCTGGCCGGAGGAGCATGTCGAAGAGCTCAAGTGGACCGAGGTCAAGGTCAACAAGAAGTTCGAGAAGCCCTTCTTCGGCAAGCCCGCGGCGCCGAACTCGGACGTGATGGAAGAGGAGTGGCAGCGGTTCCTGAACGCCTGACCGCACCCTCCTGATGTGACCAAGGCCCCGGTGCGCCCCGCGAACACCTTCGCACGGCGCGCCGGGGCTCTTTCTTTGTCGGCGGGCGATGACTGACTCGGCGGGAAGCGGCTTCCTGGACGACCTCCGCGCCAGCTACACCCGGATGTTCTCGGGCAACTGGGTGGTGCCGGTCTTCGTCGCGGTGTGGGTGATCATCGTCGTCCTGCCGCTGCTCGTCATGGTGGCGCACTCGTTCTTCGAGATGAAGAACTACCAGGTGTCCTACGACGCCGGGTTCAAGACGTGGAACTCGCTGATCGATTCCGGGCGCTGGATCGCGGCGGTGCGCACTCTCCGCGTCGTGCTCGTGATGACGGTCGTCGAGTTCCTGATCGCCTTTCCCTTCGCGCTGTGGCTCGCCAAGACCTGCAAGTCGAAGGTGACCAAGGCGGTCATCATCACGCTGCTGACCATCCCGTTCTTCCTCGATCCCTCCTCGCGGACGATCATCTGGCGCGCGATCCTCGGCAAGAACGGCATCATCAACACCGTCCTCATGGAGCTCGGCATCATCAGCGAGCCCATGGAATGGATGCTGTTCTCGGAATTCGCGGTCCACTTCGGGATGCTGGCGCCCTACTTCCCGACGATGGTGTTCCCCATCTTCCTGGTCGTCAGCCTCATCGACGACCACTACCTGGAGGCGAGCCGCGACCTCGGCGCGAGCAAGCTGCACACGCTCTTCTACATCATCCTGCCGCTCTCGCTGCCGGGCATCGTCGCTGGCGCGGTCTTCACCATGGTGCCGCTCATGGCGACATGGGTGGAGCCCGAGATGCTGGGCGGCGGCTTCGTCAACCTGCTCGGGCCATCGGTGGAAGCGGCGATTCGAAATCTGAAGTACCCGACCGCGGCCGCGCTCTCGGTCTTCGTTATCATCGTGCTCGCGCTGCTGCTGACGCTGCTGATCCTGGCGACGCGGCGTCTCGGCTCCATCGGCGACGTCTTCCAGGCGATGAGGCGCTAGGACGATGAGCGATCGGGCGCAGCACAGGATGGCGGCCACCATCGACGACCAGATCGGCCACGGCGGCGCGCTCTTCTTGCGCCGCATGTCGTCGTGGCGGCTCTGGACCGGCATCGCCAAGTGGCTCGGGCTGATCGTCATCCTGCTGATGTACATCCCGCTCGTCTGGCTCGCGGTGATGTCCTTCAGCGGCCGGCCGCTCTCCGGCATTCCCTACCCGCTCACCATGGAGCACTACGACGAGCTCATGGGCGCGTTCGGCAAGTGGGGAGAGCCGCTCTACGAGAGCATCGCCATGGGCGTCGTCGTCGGCATCGTCTGCATGATCGTGGCGACCGCCGTGGGCCGCGCGATGCCGCGCATGCGCAAGCCTGGCGGGGTGATCCTGATCGCGCTCATCCCCCTCTTCGTGCCCGGGCTCACCATGGGGGCCGCGCTCTTCATCTCCATCCGCTCCTTCCTCGACCTCCGCCTCGGGCTCTGGTCGATCTTCGTGGGCCACATGGTGTGGTCGCTGCCGTTCTCGCTCCTGCTCGTGCTGATCATCGCGACCCGCTTCGACCACCGGCTGCTGGAGGCGGCGCAGGATCTCGGCGCCACCGGCTGGCGGCGCTTCTGGGACATCGAGTTCCCGATCCTCCGCCCCGGCATCATCGGCGCCGGCATCTTCGGCTTCCTGCTCTCCTTCAACGAGCTGCTGCGCTCTATCTTCCTGCGGGGCTCGGAGACGACGATGCCGATCTACAACTGGACCATGACGGCCTCGCACCAGTCGCAGGTGCCGATCATCTTCTCGCTGTCGACGATCATCCTGGGCGTGACGCTGCCGATCCTCGGCGCCTTCTTCTGGCTGCTCTTCGCGAAGCTCGACCGCAGCTGACCGGCGGCCCCGCTGCCCGTGCAGCATGCTTGCGGGCGCGGGGCGATTTGGATAGGGTCCGCCGCGCGGCCGGCGCTTGGCGCCGCGCTGCCTGCGCGCTCGTAGCTCAGCTGGATAGAGCACCAGACTACGAATCTGGGGGTCGGGGGTTCGAATCCTCCCGAGCGCGCCACCTCATTCCCGTATCCCCGATGACTTGCCGGACTTCAGCCGGTCGCCGCCCCGGCGGGGGCTTGCGCGTCAGGCGAAGTGGCAGGCGCCGTGATGGCCTGGCGCAAGCTCGCGGAAGGCCGGTTTCTGCTCGCGGCAGATGGCTTCGGCGCGCGGGCAGCGCGGGTGGAAGCGGCAGCCGGACGGCGGGTCGATCGGGCTCGGGATCTCGCCTTCGATCGGCACCAGCGTGCGCCGGCGGCGCGTCGTGGGCTCGGGGATCGCCGCCAGCAGCGCCTGCGTGTAGGGATGGCGAGGCTCGCGGAAGAGCACCGCAGTCTCCGCCAGCTCCACCATCTCGCCGAGATACATCACGCCCACCCGGTCGCAGACGAAGCGGACGACGGAGAGGTCGTGCGAGATGAAGAGGATGCTGAGCGCGTAGCGCCGCTGGATCGCCTGCAGCATGTTGAGGATCTGGGCCTGGACCGAGACGTCGAGCGCGGACACCGGCTCGTCGGCCACCAGCAGCTTGGGATCGAGCGCGAGCGCGCGGGCGAGGCCGATGCGCTGGCGCTGCCCGCCGCTGAACTGGTGCGGATAGCGCTGCGCGTGGGAGGGGTCGAGGCCCACCGCATCGAGCAGCTCGTTCACCCGCTGCCTGAGCGCGCGGCGCGCCACGACGCGGTGGGTAACGAGCGGCTCGGCCACGATGTGGAACACCGACCAGCGCGGGTCGAGCGAGGCGTAGGGGTTCTGGAAGATCATCTGCACGTCGCGGCGGCGGCGGCGGAGCGCATTGCCCGCGAATGCGAGCCAATCCTCGCCGTCGAGGCGGACGTGGCCCGCGCTCGCCGGGATCAGCCGGGCGATGACCTTGCCGGTGGTGGACTTGCCGCTGCCGCTCTCGCCCACCAGGCCGAAGGTTTCCTCGCGCCCGATGGTGAAGGTGAGCCCGTCGACGGCGTGGACGACGCGGCGCTTGCCGAGCAGCGTCTCCGTCATGTCGCGGCGGACCGGGAAGTGCTTGGTGAGTCCGTCCACTTCCAGCAGGGGCGTGGTTGTCGGCTCGGTCAGCACGGTCACGGGGCGGCCTCCGCATAGAGGTGGCAGGCTGCGGCATGGCCGCCGTACACGGCGCCGAGGTCCGGCCGCGCCCTGCGGCAGAGATCGTGCACGTGGGCGCAGCGCGGATTGAACTTGCAGCCGGGGGGCGGGCGGATGGGGTCCGCCACGACGCCGGGGATCGGGTTGAGAGTCTGGCCCTCCACGTCGAGGCGGGGGATCGATTCGATCAGGCCCACGGTGTAGGGATGCCGGGGATTCTCCAGCACCTCCTCGGTCGTTCCTGACTCGACGACGGTGCCGGCGTACATGACGCAGACGCGCTCGCACATCTGGGCGACGACGCCGAGGTCGTGGCTGATGAGGATGATCGAGGTGTTGGCCTCGCTCTCCTGCAGGCGCTTCAGCAGGGCGAGGATCTGCATCTGCACCGTGACGTCGAGCGCCGTGGTGGGCTCGTCGGCGATCACGAGCGCGGGATGCAGGATGAGGGCCGCGGCGATGATCACGCGCTGCTGCATGCCGCCCGAGAACTCGTGCGGATAGTCGCGGTAGCGCTCGTGCGGCCGGGGAATGCCGACGTTGTCCAGCATCTCGATGACGCGTTCCCGCGCCGCCCGCTTGCCGATGCGCTCGTGGTAGCGGAACATCTCGGCGATCTGCTCGCCGATGGGCAGCACCGGGTTGAGCGTCGTGATCGGGTCCTGGAAGATCATCGAGATTCGCGCACCCCGGATGCGCCGCATCTCCTCCGGCGTCTTCTCGAGCAGGTTCTCGCCCTCGAAGACGATCTCGCCGCCGGCGATGCGGCCGGGCGGCTCGATCAGGCCGATGATCGAGTGGCCCGTGGCCGACTTGCCGCAGCCGCTCTCGCCGACGAGGCCGAGCGTCTCGCCCCGGCCCACGCGGAAGCTCACGTCGTCCACCGCGTGCACGGTGCCGCGCCTGGTCGCGAAGTTCGTGACCAGCCCCCGGACATCGAGCAGCGGATCCGCCATCGCCCGCCTCACAAGCCCGCCAGCCTTGGGTCGTAGGTATCGCGCAGGAAGTCGCCGAAGAGGTTGATGGCGACGGCGGTGATCAGGATCGCGAGCCCGGGGCCCAGCGTCATCCACAGGCTCTCGAACATGTAGTTGCGCCCGTCCGAGATCATCACGCCCCAGGACGGCGTCGGCGGCTGGATGCCGAGGCCGAGGAAGCTCAGCGCCGCCTCGAAGATGATGACGAAGGCGATGTCGAGCGTCGCCATCACGATGATCGACGGCAGCACGTTGGGCACCACGTGGCGCAGGATGATGATGCTGTGGCGGACGCCGATCGAGCGCGCGGCCTGGATGAACTCCAACTCGCGCAGCTTCAGCGTCTCGCCGCGCACGAGCCTTGCGTAGTTGACCCAGATGGCGACGGCGAGCGCGATCACCAGGCTGGTGAAGCCCGGCCCGAAGATCGCCATGAAGATGATCGCGAGCAGGATGAAGGGGAAGGAGAGCTGGAAGTCCGTGAGCCGCATGATGAAGCTGTCCACCAGGCCGCCGAAGTAGCCGGCGATGGCGCCCAAGGCCGAGCCCACCACCAGCGCCAGCGCCACCACGAAGGCGCCAACCGCCACGGACGTCTGCGTGCCCAGGATCACGCGCGAGAAGATGTCGCGGCCGAGGTTGTCCGCGCCCAGGAAGTGCGGCCACTCGCCGCCTGCGAAGACCGGCGGCAGGAAGCGGTTCTTGATGATCTGCTCCGTGGGATCGACGGGGAGAATCAAGGGCGCGAAGATCGCGACGATGACGATGACCGTCATGCAGACGAAGCCGGTCATGCCCTTGGGGCTCGCGCGGAGCTCCTGGAAGAAGCGCCGGAGCGGCGGCAAGTGATCGTCGAGCGGCACGTCCGCCCGCGCCTCGGGCGCGTCGCGCGCCTCGCCCGGCTCAAGCGCGGTCATAGCGGATCCTCGGGTCGACCATGCGGTAGATCACGTCGATGCCGATGTTGATGAGGACGAAGAGGCCGCCGATCACCACCACGATGCCCTGGATGATCGGGTAGTCGCGCCAGAAGATCGCCTGCACCGCGAGGCGGCCGATGCCCGGCCAGGCGAAGACGTTCTCGATCACGAAGGTGCCGCCCAGCAGGTAGCCGAGCTGCAGGCCCAGGATCGTGATGGTCGGGATCATCGCGTTGCGGAAGGCGTGGCGGATGTACACCGCGCGATTGGGCAGCCCCTTGGCGCGGGCGAACTGCACGTAGTCCTGGCGCAGCGCCTCCAGCATGGCCGAGCGCGTAAGCCTGGCGTTCCACGCCGTGATCGAGAGCGCGAGCGCCACCGACGGCAGCAGCAGGTAGCGGAAGCTCTTCCAGAAGATGCCGGCGTCGCCCTCCACGATCGCCCTGTACGCCGCAGTCAGGATGAAGTCGCCCCGGCCCGAGGCCGGCAGCCAGCGCAAGTCCACGGCGAAGACGATGATGAGCAGGATGCCGAGGACGAAGCTCGGGATCGAGACCCCGAGAATCGCCACCACGGTGCCGGAGTAGTCGACCATCGAGCCCCGCCTGAGCGCCGTGACGACGCCGAGCGGGAGCGCGACGAGCATGGCGATGATCATCGAGAGGATGGTGAGCTCGAGCGTCGCCGGTAGCCGCTCGGCGATGAGCTGGGTCACGGGCACGCGGAAGCGGATCGACTGGCCGAGATCGCCCTGCACGGCCCCGGTGAAATAGGACGCGAATTGCTCCAGCGCCGGCCGCGTGAGGCCGAGCTGTGCGCGCAGCTTGTCCTTCTGCTCCTCAGTGATGCCGGGGTTGCCGGCCGACATCACGTCGACGGGATCGCCCGGGATCACCTTGACGATGAGCGAAACGACGAACACCACCACCGTTATGACGATGACGGCATGGACCAGCCGCTGGAGCAGGTAAGACGGCATGGGTAGGGCCCGCCGCGGCCCGTCAGCGACCGCGGCGGGTCAACGAATCGTACCCTACTCTTCGAGCCATATCTCCTGGAGGTGATGGAAGCCCACGACGTTGAGCGTGACTCCGTGCACCTCTTCTCTCATGGCCGCAACGTATTTCCCTTCATAGAGGATGGCCGAATAGGCCATGCCCACGTAGCGCTCCTGAATTTTCTGCCAGAGCGCCTTGCGCTCCGCAGCGTCGAATATGTAGCGCTGGTCGGAGAGCATCTGGTCGAGCTCGGCATCCTCCGTGAACGACCAGTTGGAGGGCGTGCCCGTGCTCAGCATGGTGAACAGGATGTCCGGATCCGAATAGGTGTACCAGATCATGGCCATGTCCTGATCGCCCTTCTGCACGAGCGGAATGTACTCGGCCATGGGGAAGGCCTGGATGGCGACAGTGATACCGACCTTCGCCAGGTCCTCCTGCACGACCTCCGCGATCCGGCGGAACATCTCGGACGCCACCGTGTAGAACACGACATCGAGCCCGTCGCCGTGTCCCGCTTCCTCCACGAGCTGCCGCGCCTTTTCGGGATCGTGGGGGTAGCCGAGGTCGGCCGAGCCCTCGAAATACTGCGGGAAGGACGTCGCGACCGGGCTGTGCGCGGTCGCGGCCTGGCCGTCCATCACGAGTGCGATGATCTTCTCACGGTCGATGGCGTAGTTGACCGCCTTTCTCAGGCGCTCGTCCGCGAACGCCTTCCTGTTGTTGAGATTGATGATGTGCACACCGGCCGAGAGTCGGGTGAAGGTCTTGAGCCCCGGCGTCTGGCCGAGCTGGCGCACCTTGTCGAGCGGCAGCGCCTCGTCACCCGAGATCATGTCGATGTCGCCCGAGCGCAAGGCGGCGAGCCGCGTCGCCTCCTCGGGAATCACCACGTACTCGACGCTGTCGAGGTAGGCCTTGCCCTGGTTGTCGTACCAGGGCGTCGCCCAGTCGTGCTCCTCGTTGCGCTCCAGGCGAATGCCCTGATCGGGTTGCCAGCTCACGAACTTGAACGGGCCGGTGCCGACCGGATTGCGGCCGTAGAGGTCGCCGTGCTTCTTGGCCGCCGTCGGGCTGATGGGCGCGCAATAGGAATAGCTGAGGCCCACCCAGAGCGGCACGAAGGGCTCGGTGTAGTGATAGGCGACGGTCAGATCGTCGATCACCTCAACCCGGTCGAGCGGCCCCAGCAGGAACGCGTTGGGCGAGGCCGTCTCGGGCGCGACGTGGCGGTCCGCCGTGAACTTCACCGCCTCCGCGTCGAGCGGCGTGCCGTCGTGGAAGTTCAGGCCCGGACGCAGCTTGAAGGTGACGGTGAGGTTGTCGTTGGAGAACCCCCAGCTCTCGGCGGCGCCCGGATAGACGTTGCCGCTCGCGTCCAGGTAGATCAGGGAGTCGTAAATCTGCCACATGATCTCGTGGCTCACGAGCAGGAAGGTCTTGTGCGGATCGAGCGTATCGGAATCCTGCGCGCGGCCGATCCTCAGGTGGCCGCCCGA
>LXNI01000133.1_pt1 | contig 89841 bp, 82 predicted proteins | sample 809091 | NCBI WGS metagenome assembly LXNI01 (sample SAMN04870527, study PRJNA318959) | sponge metagenome | biome: 01000161; feature: marine sponge reef; material: water | host: Sarcotragus foetidus | place: Greece: Milos, Mediterranean Sea | collected 2013-05-29 | depth 5-7 m | reverse complement strand
GAGACGCTCGGGATGTCCATGCCGCGGTGCGGTCCGGGCTACGCCTTCAGGCACAGGAGGAGTGACCGCCGCGCCTGCCGGGAGAGCGTGCCCGGTCTGGTAGAGCGCTGGGACGGCCGGCTGCTGCCCTGGGTCAGCATAGAGTACGACCGGGCGGGCCAAGAGAGGATCACCCTCATCTGGGACATGGAGTCTCCACTCCCGGAGGAACTTGAACTGGCGTTCACCGGCACCCTGGGCCTTCTCTGCACGGAGAACCCGGGGTTGGCCAGAAACCTCCGCCGGAGCATGCCGGAGTTGGCCGCCAGGGCGGGCTGCTGACCTTCGACGCCAGTCCGTGGCCTGCTCGCAGGCGTGAGCGAGACGGCAGAGCGCCCCTTCGCTCAGGTCGCGGCCGACGAGTTGCAGGCTGTGCGGCGCAACCCGTGGGCGAGAAGCCGCACGGGACGGAGATGGTCGGCGTGCCGGCGAAGTCGGCCGGCGCGGTGAAGACCTGCATGCTGCCGAGCGATGCCTCCATTGTGTAGTCTGGCGCCAGCATGAGAATCAGCGGGGAGCCAGCCGACGAAGTCACAGCGTTCCTCGAAGACTGTGCCGCGGCAGCGACCGACCCGAGCCGCCGGACGGCCCCATCGTGAACGGTGGCGGCGGTTAGTTCCCAGTCCTGAATGCTCAGGATCGGCCAAGGCCTTGCTCCTCGCGGCCTTGCCTTGAACGCCGCTGTGGCCGCGCTGTTTGCCGCAACGGCCTGTCACTACGTGGACCCGCAGTGTCTGGCTGCCGACCTCGGGCTCAGCGGCCAGCGAGCGCATGGAACGGTGCTTGAGTTGACGATGCACTTGCCGCACAGGCGGCATGTGGGTCCCTTCCTCCTATCGGTCGATGGAGCGGGCGGAGTGACGTACACAGAGTCCAGAAGCCCCCTGACCACCTGCCGGCGCATGAGCGAGGACGAAAGTGAGGGCTTGGCGCGGTTCTGGTCCAGCGAGTCGCTCGGGGTGTCCATGCCGCAGTGCGGTTCCGGCTACGCCGTCAAGCATTCGGGTGACCGCCGCGCTTGCCGGGAAACCTGGTCTCGCCTGGCAGAGCGTTGGCGCGGGGAGCTGCCTTACGCCTCCACCTACTATCACCAACCGAACGAGGAGGGAGTGAGCTTCGGCTGGGACATGGAATCTCCACTCCCGGAGGAACTTGAACTGGCCTTCATCGGCACCTTGGGCCTTCTCTGCACGGAGAACCTGCGGTTGGCCAGGAACCTCCGCCGGAGCATGCCGGAGTTGGCCGCCAGGGCGGGCTGCTGACTCAGAGAACGGGTTGCTGCGAAGGCGAAGGCCGAGATCGCCAACCCATCACGAAAGGAATTCGGCGCGAGTCCGCGCCTGACTCAGAGCTTCAGACGTCCGGATGGCGCAGGTGCCAGTCCGTGGCCTGCTCGTAGGCGTGGGCGAGACGGCAGAGCGCCGCTTCGCTCAGGTCGCGGCCGACGAGCTGCAGGCTGTGGGGCGCACCCGCGGGCGAGAAGCCGCACGGGACGGAGATGGTCGGCGTGCCGGCGAAGTCGGCCGGCGCGGTAAAGAGCTGCATGCTGCCGAGCGGCGGGTCGAAGCTCTCGGAGACCTCCGCTATCGCCTCCCCGAACGCCGCGACGGTGTCGTATCCCATCGCGTCCGTCATCGGAAACGCGGTCACGTTGGACGGGCAGACGAGCGCGTCGACGGTGGAGAGCATCGCCTCGAATCGCCCAGCGAACGCCGCGCGGCGCTCGGTCGCCGCGGCGTACATCTCGTCGCTCACCTGCGAACCGAAGTCCAGGAACTCCCGGAAGTACGGACCGTAGTCATCGGCTCGGTCGGGGTACGTCGCGGCGTGAGCCCGGACTGCCTCGTAGGAGCACAGGGGCCACCAATCCTCGAACGGCGCCGCCGGCATCTCGACCTCCGACACCTCGGCGCCCAGGCCGGCAAGCACCTGTAACGCCTCCTCGACGGCGGCGGCAACCGCGGGGTCGACGCCTTCCGAGGCGTAGCGCCGGTCGAACCCAAGCCGCATCCCGGCGACATCGCCATCGAGCATGGCCAGAATGGAAGGCACCGGAGCGTCCAGCGCCGTCGGGTCGTTCGCGTCGGCGCCGGCGATCGCCTCGAGCATGATCGCGGCGTCGGCGACGCTCCGCGTCATCGGCCCGATGTGGTCGAGCGATCCGGCGAGCTCGAGCACGCCGTAGCGGCTGACCCGCCCCCAGGTCGGCTTCAGGCCGACGATGCCGCACTGGGCCGACGGGAACCGGATCGATCCGCCGGTGTCCGACCCGAGGGAACCGAAGCAGAGTCCGGCTGCGGTCGCCACTCCCGAGCCGCTCGACGAGACGCCGGTCCACAGGTTCTCGTCCCACGGGTTGACCGGGATGTCGAAGTCTGGGTGGTAGCCGGCCATCGCGCCCTCGGTCAGGTTCAGCTTGCCCAGGAGAACAGCGCCCGCATCGGCCAGTCTCCCGACCACCGTGGCGTCGAACTCGGGAACGAAGTCGGCGAGGACCGGGAGAGCGCCCATCGTGCGCACGCCCTTCGTGTAGCAGAGGTCCTTGACCGCGATCGGGACACCGTGAAGGGGCCCGCGGTAGAGCCCGCCCTCGATCTCCGCCTCGGCCGCGCGCGCCGCGGCCAGCGCCTCGTCCGCCATCACGGTCGCGTAGCTCTTAAGCCGGCCGTCGACCGCGGCGATCCGGTCGAGCATCGTCTCCGTCAGGGAGACCGGCGACAGCTCGCGGGTTTCGATCAGCCGCGCGACATCGCGCAGGCTCATGTAGTGGACCTCTTCGTCGGGCATCGGTGCTCCTTCGGGCGGCGCTCCCGTGGTCGCTTCATCCGCGCCGCAGCCCGCCAGGAACGGTCCGGCCGCGCCGGCCCCGACGAGTCCCAGCGCCGCGCGGCGTGTCAACTTCATCCGGCCGCCAGACCGACCGCTTCGAGTTCCGCGTCGACCATCATCTCAACGAGCTGCCGGAACGTGACCTTGGGACTCCATCCCAGACGCTCCCGCGCCAGGCTCGCATCGCCGCAGAGCGCGTCGACCTCGGCCTTGCGGAAGAACCGGGGGTCGACCGCGACCAGCACGCGCCCGTCTTCGGCCACGCCCTGCTCGTCCACCCCCGAACGGCGCCAGCTCAGCGGCAGCCCGGCATGGGCGAAGGCGATCTCGCAGAACTCCCGGACGCTGCGCGTGTCGCCGGTCGCGATCACGTAGTCCTCCGGCTGCTCCACGCGCAGCATCAACCGCATCGCTTCCGTGTACTCGCCGGCGAAGCCCCAGTCGCGCCGCGAGGACAGATTGCCAAGGTGGACCCGCTCCTGCAGACCCGCCCGGATGCGCGCCGCGGCCAGCGCGATCTTGCGGGTGACGAAGTTCTCGCCCCGGCGGGGCGACTCGTGGTTGAACAGGATCCCGTTGACGGCGAACAGGCCGTAGGCCTCGCGGTAGTTGCGCGTGATGTGGAAGCCGTAGGCCTTCGCCGCGGCATACGGGCTGCGCGGATAGAACCGGGTCGTTTCGTTCTGGGGCGACTCGACCACCTGCCCGAAAAGCTCCGACGAGGAGGCCTGGTAGAAGCGCGCCCGGGGACAGTGCCGGCGCATCGCCTCCAGCAGTCGCAGCACGCCGAGGCCCGTGACCTGCCCGGTCGCCGCCGGCAGTTCGAAGGAGACCTGGACATGGGACTGCGCGCCGAGGTTGTAGATCTCGTCGGGCTGGACCGTCGCCATCGCGCGGTCGAGCGACGACGCATCGGCGAGATCGCCGGCGATCAGGCGAAGCCGGGGCTCCGACTCGTCGTTCCCCTCCAGCAGGTGGTCGATCCAGCGCGTATTGCCGGGCTGGGACGCCGGGCGCGCCAGACCCCAGACGTCCCAACCTTCGCCGAGCAACTGTTCCGCAAGGTAGGAGCCGTCCTGGCCGGTCACTCCCGTGACCAGCGCCCGAGGCCTGGAACTGCCGGCGCTCATACCAACTGAAGCAGGTGGCCCATCTTCTCGCGCTTGGCCCGGAGGTACTCGCGATTCGACTCGTTCGGCTCCACCTCGATCGCCACCCGATCCACGATCTCCAGGCCGTAACCGGAGAGCGCGATGTACTTGTGCGGGTTGTTCGTCATCAGCCGCATCCGCCGGACACCGAGGTCGCGCAGGATCTGGGCGCCGATGCCGTAGTCGCGCTGGTCGGCCCGGAACCCCAGCTTGTGGTTCGCCTCGACGGTGTCGTGCCCCTGTTCCTGCAACTCGTAGGCCCGCAGCTTGTTGAACAGGCCGATGCCCCTGCCTTCCTGCAGCAGGTAGAGCAGAACCCCGGTCCCCTCGGCCCCGATCTTGGCCAGCGCCTGGTAGAGCTGAATGCCGCAGTCGCAGCGCTCGGAGTGGAACACGTCGCCGGTCAAACACTGGCTGTGGACGCGCACCAGAAAGTCCTCGTCCGGCGTCGGCTCGCCCATCACCAGGGCGACGTGCTCTTCGCCCGTCAGCTCCGCCCGGTAGGCATACGCCTTCATGTCGCCGTACGGGGTGGGCAACGTCGGCGAGGCGACCCTCTCGACCAGGCTCTCGTTGCTCAGCCGGTAGCGGATGAGGTCCGAGACCGTGATCATCGGCAGATCGTGGGTCCGGCTGTACTTCACCAGGTCGGGCACCCGCGCCATCGTGCCGTCGTCGTTCATGATCTCGCAGATCACGCCGGCCGGCTTCAGCCCCGCCAGCGTCGCCAGGTCCACGGACGCTTCGGTCTGGCCGGCCCGCTTGAGAACGCCGCCCTTCTTGGCCCGTAGCGGAAACACATGCCCAGGCCGCAGCAGATCCTGAGGGCCGGTGGCCGGATCGATCGCGGTCTCGATCGTCGCCGCGCGGTCCGCCGCCGAGATCCCCGTCGTGACCTTGCCCCGGGCCTCGATCGAGACGGTGAAGGCGGTCTCGAACGGCGACGTGTTGTCCCGCACCATGAGCGGGAGGTCGAGTTCGTCGCAACGGTCCTCGGTCATCGCGAGGCAGATCAGGCCGCGGCCATTCGTCGCCATGAAGTTGATCGCTTCGGGCGTCACCTTGTCGGCGGCGATCGCCAGGTCACCCTCGTTCTCCCGATCCTCGTCGTCCACGATGATCACCTGGCCGCCTTCCCGAAAGACGGCCACGGCCTCCTCGATCGGCGTGAACACAGTCGCGTCGCGGTCTGGTTTGGACATGGCGCGATCGTAGCAGCGACAGGCGGCGCGGAGGACGAACGACGAACGACCTAGCCGCCCCAGCCCAGCTTGCTGCGCAGGGCGTCGTAGTGGGTCTGGCCATCGACTCGTGCCAGCAGCGCCCTCGAGCCCGAGGCGGTCACGACCACCTGGTCGCCGCCCCCCAGTCGCGCCCCCTCCTGGCCGTCCAGAGTGAGGTAGACCTCCTCGTCCCGGCTGCCGAGCGTCATCGCGATCGTGCTGGTCTCCGGCACGACGATCGGCCGCATGGACAGGGTGTGCGGCGAAATCGGCGTCAGCAGCGCGACCGGCAGCGTCGGGTAGAGGATCGGACCGCCGGCCGAGAGGCTGTAGGCGGTCGATCCCGTCGGCGTCGAGACGATCAATCCGTCCGAGCGGTAGAACGCGACCGGCTCGCCGTCGATCTCGACCTCCAGTTGGATCATCCGCGCCAGAGCGCTCTTGTGGACCACGGCGTCGTTCAGCGCCCGGTACCGGCTCACGGTGCCCGCCTCGCGCTTCAGCTCGACGTCGAGCAGCAGCCTCTCTTCGACCTCGAACCGGCCCTCGAGAATCGCACCCAGGTTCGCGTACAGGCCCTCACGTCCGATCTCCGCGAGATAGCCCAGCGTGCCGAGGTTGACCCCCACGATCGGCACTCCGGGACGGTTCCGGGCGACCGACAGCAGCGTGCCGTCACCGCCCAGAACCAGGATCAGGCCGACCTGATGCGAGTCCGCGTCGGCAACGGAGACGCCGCGATCCCGCAGCCAGCGCTTCACCTCGGCAGCGGTCGCGGCGGCCCGCTCGCTGTCCTGCTTGGCAACGACCGCGACCTGGTCGATGTTCGTCATTTCAAGAAGGGCGGGACGGTCATGTCCTGAAGTGGGCGAGGATCTCTCGATTGCCTGCCGGTCCCCGAAGATCGCAGTCTACCGAGGCAACGAAGCGAAGCCCGAGCGCGCTCAGTTCACCGATCCGCTGCTCGGCGATCCAGCGACGCAGGGCGTCGTCGCGCACCACACCGCCCTTGCCGACCTGACCGCGGCCCGCTTCGAACTGCGGCTTGACCAGCACGACCAGATCGGCTCCGGACGCGAGGTGCGGCAGGAGAGCCGGAGCCACCTTGACCACCGAGATGAACGAGACGTCCATCGTCGCGATCCGGCACCGCTCCGGAAGGGCATCGGCCGGGAGGTAGCGGGCGTTGATCCGCTCCATCACGACCACCCGGGGGTCGGCGCGGAGCCGCGCGTCGAGCTGGCCGTACCCCACGTCCACCGCGTAGACGCGGACCGCTCCGTGCTGCAGAAGGCAATCCGTGAAGCCACCCGTCGAGGCCCCGACATCGAGACATGCGGCGCCCTCCGGGTCGACCCCGAAGCTGCGCAGCGCCTGCTCGAGCTTGCGGCCCCCGCGCGACACGTAGGGCTCCGAACGGCCCCGCACCTCGATCCCGGCGTCCGCCGCAACGGCGGCGCCCGGCTTGTCCCTGCGCTCGCCGTCAACCCAGATCTCGCCCGCCATCACCGCCCGCTTCGACTGTTCCCGGCTGCTGAACAGCCCGCGCTCGACCAGCAACTGATCGAGACGGATCCTCACGAGCCCCGGTGAACCAGGAAAGCGACCAAAGACCGGAAGAGCCGGTGCCGCGCGGGGAGCTTCTCGACCAGCGCCAGGCACCGATCGGCGGCCTGACGAGCCTTCTCCCGGCTGCCGTCGAGGCCGAACAAATGCGGATAGGTCAGCTTGGCGGCCCGCCGGTCCTTGCCGGCCGTCTTGCCCAACTGTTCCGAACTGCCCACCTCGTCGAGGATGTCGTCGCTGATCTGGAACAGCAGCCCGAGTTCCGCGCCGATCCCGCCAAGCAACTTCGAACGATCGTTCCCGGCGCCCGCGTAGATCCCTCCCAACCGGGTGCTCGCTTCGATCAGCGCGCCCGTCTTCAGCCGGTGAATCCGTTCGAGGATCTGCGCGGCGCGCTCCCGTCCGGACCGTCCGCCGGGGACAACGGCGCCTTCGTGCTCCAGGTCGAGGACCTGCCCCCCGATCATCCCCGCGACACCCACGGCTTCGGCCATCAGCCGCACCGCCCGCAGCCGCCGCTCCGGCGACGCCGAAGCCGGCTCCGCGGCCAGGACCGCGAACGCCTGGTTCAGCAGCGCGTCGCCGGCCAGCACCGCCATCGCCTCGCCCTGCAACTTGTGCAGCGTCGGTCGACCCCGCCGCAGGTCGTCGTCGTCGAGTGCGGGGAGGTCGTCATGAACCAGGCTGAAGGTGTGGATCATCTCGATCGCGGCGCCCCCTGGCAGGAGATCGCGGAGCGAAGCACCGCACGCCTCGCCGGCGAGCACGACCAGGGCAGGCCGCACCCGCTTGCCGCCCGCGAACACGCTGTAGCGCATCGCCCCGGAGATGGCGGCGGGTTCCGTCGCCGCCGCCGGCAGGAGCCGGTCCAGCGCTTCGTCCACCTGTGGCCGCAGCGTGGACAGGAACGACGGGAAGTCCGTCACGAGTCGTTCGTCCGCTCGTTCTCCCCAGCCGCCTCCGGCAGGGCTTCCGCGGCCGGCAGAGCCTCCGCGACCAGCATGATCGGCATGTCGCTGACGATCGGATAGACGAGGTCGGACTCCCGGCACAACAACCCTTCGGAAACCACCGGCTCCTCGCCCGCGAAGTGCTCCCGGTAGCGGGCCACGAGCCGCTCGCACACCGGCGCCGGCAACGGCGTCACGGTCAGAGCGCCCTTCGACTTGGGGCACACGAGAAGTTCGAGCAGTTCGGGATCCACAGGCATCTTGGGCCTACCTCTTACCTGGACCAGCGGAGAAGGAGGGAATTCACACCCGGGTTGCGACGATAGTAGGACGAGTTGGACAGATGGAAGAAACCGAAGCTCACGCGCGATCCGTTGGGTAGCCGCCGTCCGACCGCGATCCCGGAGCGAAACTCGAGTTCGCCGCCGATGTCCTTGCCGTCCCCCGCCTCATAGAAGCCGACGGAGGTGATCACGTCGATGAACCAGAAGCGTCCGATGTTGTGCCGCTGGTCGGTGCCGGCGTAGACGTAGAAGGACTCGTCGGCGGTGACGAAGACGCCGACGTTGGGTCCCAGGCCCAGGCACCAGTCGGTGGGGAACCGGTATCCGATGCCGACCTCGGCGGTCTCGTAGTCCTTGCCGAAATCGATCACGCCGGTGCTGACGTTCAGGCCGGCCTCAGCGGCCCGATCAGGCCCATCATGCTCCGAGGCCGCGCTGCAGGCGAAGGCGGCCGGGTCGGCCAGGGCCCCCAGCAACACCAGTAGAACGGGCGCTCCGTGGCGCGGACGGGGGAAGCGCACGGCCGGGTAGCCTACAATGCGCGACGTGGGGGAAACGTCGGCAGACGCCCAGCGGCCGCCCATCTCGGCCCTGGTCACGACCTTCAACGAGGAGCGCCACATCGCGGACTGTCTGGCGTCCCTCGACTGGTGCGACGAGGTTCTGGTCGTCGACTCCTTTTCCACCGACCGCACTCCCGAGATCGCGCGGGCATGCGCTCGCGCACGGTTCGTTCAGCGCACCTACTACGGCTCCGCATCCCAGAAGAACTGGGCCATGGATCAGACCCGGAACGACTGGGTCCTCATCCTCGATGCCGACGAGCGCTGCACGCCGCAACTGAGGCAGGAAATCGAGAACATGTTCCGGGACGGCGAGCCGGTTCACGACGCCTACACGATCAAGCGCCGGGTCTACTTCCTCGGCCGGGTGATCCGCTTCTCGGGCTGGCAGCACGACCGTGTCGTCCGGCTGCTGCGCCGCGACGCGGGCCGCTACCCGAACCGGCGCGTTCACGCCGACATGTCGACCCGCGGCCCGGCGCCTGTGCTGAAGAACTCGATGGAGCACTTCATGGTCGACGACCTGCTCGCCTACTCGCGCCGCATCCAGCGCTACAGCTGGTGGGGTGCCGCCCAGGCCTGGCGCGAGGGCCGAAGGTCCGGGCCGGCCGAAGTCCTTGGCCGCTCACTGTGGCGTTTCCTGCGCACCTACGGCCTTCAGCTCGGCGTGTTCGACGGCATGCGCGGCCTGGTGTTCTGCCTGCTCCAGGCCTATGGCACGTACCTCAAGTGGTCCTACGTCTGGTCCTGGCACGTGAACCACAAACGCGGCATCGAGCCGCCCCTGCCGTCCTTCGACGACAGCAAGAACACCTGGCGCGGCCTGACGGAGCTCGAGACCGGCACCGGGAACTAGCGCGGCAGAAGGGCCCGGGAGCCGGGCTACACGCTGACGAGCAGGGGCTCGATACTCGTCGCCCGGCCCGATGCTTCGTCGGCGTCGACCAGGACGGCGGCGAGCCGGACGTCGCGCTTGGCGACCTCGAAGCCCGACGGCGTATTGAGCAGGAACCGCTTCAGGGCCCGGTCGGCACGCACGCCGATCACCGAGTCGTACGGGCCGGTCATGCCGACATCGGTGATCAGGGCGGTCCCCTGGGGGAGGATGCGCGCATCGGCCGTCGGCACGTGGGTATGGGTGCCGAGCACCGCACTCACCCGACCGTCGAGATGGTAGGCCATCGCCTGCTTCTCGCTCGTCGCTTCGGCGTGGAAGTCGACGATCACCAGCCTGATCGCCGGATCGAGACCGGCCAGAATCCTGTCCGCGGCGACGAACGGCGAAGGCAGCGGCTTCATGAACGCCTGCCCTTCCAGATTGACCACCGCGTACGGCGTCCCTACCGGCAGTTCGCCGACGAAGACCCCGACGCCGGGATTCCCCTCCGGGTAGTTCGCGGGCCGCAGCAGAGTCGGCATCCGGTCGAAGAGCGGCACGCCCTCCCGCTTCGACCAGGCGTGGTTGCCGGTGGTCATGCAGTCGATCGGCAGCGCATCGAACTCCTTGAGCACCGCCGGAGTCACGCCGCGGCCGCCGGCGGCATTCTCGACGTTGACGATCACCGCGTCGACGCGGTGGCGGTCGACCAACTCCGGCAACAGGCCCGACAGGGCGCGGCGCCCCGGCTTGCCGACCACATCGCCGACAAAGAGGAAGCGGGCCATCAGCGCGCGTACTCGATCGACCGGGACTCCCGGATCACCGTGACCTTGATCTGGCCCGGATAGGTCAGCTCGCCCTCGATCTTCCGGGCCACGTCACGGCTCAACCAGACTGCCTGCTCGTCGCTGATCTCCTTGCAGTCGACGATCACGCGGACTTCGCGGCCGGCCTGAATCGCAAAGCTCTTCTGAACGCCCTTGAAGTCGGCGGCCAGTTCCTCGAGCTTCTTCAGCCGCTTGACGTAGCTCTCGAGAATCTCTCTTCGCGCTCCCGGACGCGCCGCGGACACGGCGTCGGCCGCCGTCACGAGGACCGCTTCGACCGTCTCCGGATCGTAGTCGCCGTGATGACACGCCATCGCGTGGACCACCTCTTCACTCTCGCCGTGACGCCGGAGCAGGTCGATGCCGATCTCCAGATGGGTGCCGTCGATCTCGCGATCCACGGCCTTGCCGATGTCGTGCACCAGCCCGGCCCGTTTGGCGACGTGCACGTCCGCCTTCAACTCGCCGGCCATCACCCCGGCCAAGAAGGCGACTTCCTTGCTGTGCTGCAGGACGTTCTGGCCGTATGACGTACGGAAGCGCAGGCGCCCGAGCAGCTTGACGAGCTCCGGGTGGAGCCCCGACAGGTTCAGCTCCAGCAGGGCCTCGCGGCCCTCGCGCTCTACGCGATCTTCGAACTCGGATTCGACCTTGGCCGCCACCTCCTCGATCCGGGCAGGGTGGATGCGGCCGTCGGCGATCAGGCGTTCCAGCGTGACTCGCGCGATCTCGCGCCTCAAGGGATCGAAGCCGGAGAGAATGACCGCCTCCGGCGTGTCGTCCACGATCAGGTCGACACCCGTGGTCCGCTCCAGGGTGCGGATGTTCCGCCCCTCGCGCCCGATGATCCGCCCCTTCATCTCGTCGTTCGGCAGCATGACGACCGACACGGTCGTTTCCGACACGTAGTCCGAAGCCGAGCGTTCGACGGCCAGGCTGATGATCCGCTGAGCCTCCCGCTGAGCCGACTCCCGGGCTTCGTCCTCGATCCGCTTGGCAAGGTGCGCCGACTCCATGCGCACCTCGTGCTCCAGGCTGTGGCTCAGCTCCTCCCGGGCCTGCTGCACGGTCAGGCCGGAGACCCGCTCCAGTTGGAGACGAACTCTCCTCAGCCCCTCGGCGAGCTCCGTCCGCTCGGTATCGAGACGGCTCTCACCGTCCTCGAGCGAGCGTTGACGCTGCTCGATCTCTTCGGCGAGGCGCTCCAACCGGCTCGACTCTTCCCGCGCCCGGGCTCGGCCCTCGCCGACTTCCCGCTCCCGCGCTTCGAGCTTGCTCCTCTGCTCCGCCGACGAGCGCTCGAACTCGGCGCGCAGGGAAAGAGCCTCTTCCTTGGCCGCCAGTTCCAACTCGCGACCCTTGGCCGCGCACTCGCGCTCAGTCTCTTCGATCAGGCTGTCCGCCCGGCGGCGGGCATCCGAAATCAGCTTCGCCGCCCTACGCCGACCGACAAGGCTCCAGAGCAGCCAGGACCCAACGAGCACGGCCGCCGCGACCGCGACGGCAATCAGAGTAGTTTCTGTCATCAGCCCTCGATTCGGGCAGAAAGGCATCCCCCGCGAGGCCGTGTGAACGCGCCCCGACAAAGAACCAGAGCGGGACCAGGTGGGTGTCCGCACCACACGCCGTCAGCGTCCCCGTTCGAGCGGGGCTGGCACGGGCGAGCAGTTGAGAGACTCCCTTGAAAAGAGCGATGGTTCCAACCACGGCTTTCATCACGAACCCCGCAGGGGATGCAAAGTCAAAGTTACTTCAAGTGGTAATCAAGTCGCGGCGTCCGCGCCGCGCTGATGCACAGAATACAGGCTTCCATGCAAGTCGAGTCGCGGCGTCCGCGCCGCGCTGACGCACACGAAACAGGTCTCCATGTGAATCAGGAATCGAGCGCCGCCTCCAGTTCGGAGGTCAGGCTGGACACGCGTTCAACCATCTCCACGAACCGGCCATCCTCCACCTCCTCGCCGTCCTCGGACGAAGACGACGACTCGTTGGCGAGATTGACGGCGGCAAGAATGGCGATCCTCTCCGCATCCAGGCTGGGTGAGTGATCGGCCACTTCCCGCATCTTGCGGTCGACCCTGCGGGCGAGTTCCCGAATGCGCTCCGCATCGGTCGCTCCATCCTCCCGGAGGGTGTACGAGACGCCGAAGATCTCGACCACCACGGTGGCCGCAACATCTTCCTGGCGTTTGCTTTCGGCCACTTTTGGATACCCCGTCGACAACCCCCAAGGGCCGGCACTATAGCACTCGATCGCACCCGAACCGGCACCGCCGAGCGTGCGCTGACAAGGCCGCTGAGCGGCCTGGAGGGTCCTTGTGGCTTCAGGATTCGTCGCCGCCGAGAAGCTCTTCGAGACCCTCCGCGAGCGCCTCGACGCGCTGGCCGATCTCGGCCCGTTCCTCGGTGGCCCGCTGCTCCGAGGCCTCCAGTTCGGCGGTCAGTTCACGCGTCCGTTCACGCTCCGCCGCCAGGGCCGCCTTGGCCCGCTCGATCACTTCCTCCAGACGCGCGATCGCGTCGGCCGACCCCTCGGCCATCAGGACGAGGAGGCGGAACTCGAGGCGGCGCCCTCAGCCAGGGCCCCACGGGCCACGGACGCCACGGCCGCGAAGCCCTCGGCGTCACGCACCGCGAGGTCGGCGAGCATCTTCCGGTTCAGGTCGATGCCGGCGAGCCGCAGGCCGGACATGAAGCGGCTGTAGGACAGGCCGTTGAGGCGCGCCGCGGCGTTGATCCGCACGATCCAGAGGCTGCGAAACTGCCGCTTCTTCTGGCGCCGGTCGCGATAGGAGTAGGCAAGCGCCCGGTCCACCGCCTGCTTGGCGATGCGGTGCCCCTTCGACTTGACGCCGTAGTAGCCCTTGGCCTGCTTGAGAATCTTCTTGCGCCGGCGCGCGCGCCGGCTGCCGCGTTTCACTCGTGCCATCGTTTGTGCTCCCGTGGCTCCTCAATGGGGAGCCGCCGGATCATCCGTGAATCATCCCCTTGACCGCCTTCGCGAAAGCGCCGGAGACGTCGCCCTGCTTGCGCAGCTTCCGCTTCCGCTTCTGCGACTTCTTGGTCAGGATGTGGTTCATCATCGAGTGGCCGCGCTTCACCTTGCCCTTGGCGGTGAGCTTGAAGCGCTTGGCCGCTCCCTTGTGCGTCTTCTGCTTGGGCATTCCATAGCCTCCTCGCGGGGCTCGGAAGAGCCGCCGAACGGCGGACCCTAGCAGCTTTCGCCCCGGAACGCAGCGCGTGTCCCGGCGGACAGTGGCGGCGGGGCGGCACGCGGCGTCGGCGCGGGCGTCGGCTGCACCCGCCCGCTGTCGGGGCTCCGGGGAGAGGTCTCCCAGGTGCGGCGCCATCGGTGCGCCCGATGACGGGCGCACCGACTGGTTCACGGGTGGCGCGGATCGCGCCACCCGGGTTCGCGCTTGGTCGGATCGCGAAAGGGGGTGCGCTCGCTGCACTCCGCTCGCTCCGGTTGGTTGTGTGTTCTTGTGAGGACATCGGGCGTCGCTCGCTTCGAGCCACCTGGGAGACCTCTCCCCGGAGCCCCTCGCGCGGGCTGGACGGCGGTGCCCTGAGACCAAGGCCGAGCACCGACCTGTCTCACTGGGTGCGCCGGCGTCCCCGCCGGCTGCCGCCGAAGGCGGCCAGAAGAACGCGCCGCGAAGCGGCTCGACCACCGCGGCAGTCAGGGCTCTCTTACGGCGCGCGCTATGCGGCAGGGCCTCCAGTTCCGCGTCCAGTGCTGGTCCGTCTGAACGTGGCCCGCGCGGACGCTCTTGCAGACGGAACGGCTGAACTCCGAGGCAGGGAATGAGCGTGCCAACCGGACAACGACACCTTCTCGTTGCCCACCGAGCGCCGAGGGCTGGGCGTGGGCTTCGCCTATGAAGTTCTGCAGGTCGTCCTCGGTGCGAAAGGTGCCGTTGAAGACAACCGGCACCACTGGAATCTCGCGCTGCGCGGCGTAATCGGCAAGCGAGCCGAATGAAGAGAACAGGCCGTTGCAATCGCGTAGCGGGACGGGTCAGCGAGCCTATGGCTATCGCCGGCGATTGAGGGTGACCAAGGCAGGTATCTCGTCCGCGGGTACTTCGGCGGTGTCGCCGATTCCAACATCGCCCCTTCCTCGCCAAACCTTCACAGCGTCAGCGACTTCAACGCTGCGCGCTCCGCGATCCGGGCGGCCAGTTCATCGACCGTCACCGCGCCCTGATCCGCGGAGCCGCCTTCCGGCGCCTCGCGCAGCCGCAGCGACACGGTGCCGGCCTCCTGTTCGCGGCCGCCGATCACGAGCATGTAGGGGACCTTCTGTTTCTGGGCGTCGCGGATCTTGTAGCCGAGCTTCTCGCTGCGTTCGTCGAGTTCGACCCGCACGCCGCTCGCTTCAAGCCTCTTCGTGACTTCGCGGCCGTAGTCGAGGAAGCGGTCCGAGACCGGCAGGACGACGGCCTGGACCGGCGCCAGCCAGACCGGGAAGGCGCCTCCCGTGTGTTCGATCAGGATGCCCAGGAAGCGCTCGACGGAACCGAGCATCGCCCGGTGCAGCATGACGGGACGCCGGGTACCGCCATCGCTGGCGGTGTACTCGAGGTCCAGCCGTTCCGGCATCTGGTAGTCCAGTTGCACGGTTCCCAACTGCCAGCTCCGGCCAAGCGCGTCGCGGGCCTGGAAGTCGATCTTCGGGCCGTAGAAGGCGCCGTCGCCCTCGTTGACCTCGAACGCGAGATCCCGGCTGCTCAGGGCGCCCATCAGCGCGGCCTCGGCGCGCTGCCACAGTTCCGCGCTGCCGATCGACTTCTCCGGTCGGGTGGAAACCTCGATCCGGATGTCCTCGAAACCGAAGGTCCGGTAGATCTCCAGGATCGTCGACACCGGACGGAGCACCTCGGCCTCGACCTGCTCCTCGGTGCAGAACGTGTGCGCGTCGTCCTGGCAGAACGTGCGCACTCTCGTGAGCCCGGTGATCACGCCGGAACGCTCGTAGCGGTGAAGGCGGCCGAAGTCAGCGTAGCGGATCGGCAGATCGCGGTACGAACGCAGGCCGGTCCTGTAGATCAGGCAGTGGGTCGGGCAGTTCATCGGCTTCACCGCGTACTGCCGCTCGTCGACCTCGGTGAAGAACATGCTCTCCCGGTAGTTGTCCCAGTGCCCCGAGCGATGCCAAAGATCGACATCGAGAATCTGGGGCGTCCTCACCTCCTCGAAGCCATCGCGCCGGTTGAGGCCCTGGACGTAGTCGACCAGCAGGTTGTAGATCACCGTGCCACGCGGGTGGAAGAACGGACTGCCGGGTGCGTTCTGGCTGAAGCTGAACAGGTCGAGTTCCGGACCCAGGCGGCGGTGGTCGCGGGCCCGTCGCAGCTCGAGGTCGGCGAGGTAGCCGTCCAGGCCATCACGGGTCTCGAACGCGGTGCCGTAGATCCGCTGCAACCGCTCCCGGCTCTCGTCGCCGCGGTAGAAGACGCCCGAACTCTCCAGCAGCTTGACCGCGCCGACCTGATCCACGCGCTGCGCGTGGGGACCGCGGCAGAGATCGACGAACTCGCCGTGCCGGAACAGGGTGATCGGTTCGCCCTCCGGGATGTCCTCGAGACGCTCGAGCTTCAGTTCCTCGCCCATCTCGGCGAACAGCTCCCGCGCCTCCTCGCGGCTGATCTCGGCGCGTTCGACCTCGTGCTTCTCCTTGACGATCTCGCGCATCTTCGCCTCGATCGCCTCGAGGTCCTCGGGCACGAAGGCGCGCGGGAAACGGAAATCGTACTGATACTTCTCCGAGTGATCGCGCCGTCCGACGTCGATCTGGGTGCCCGGCCAGAGTCTCTGCACCGCGTCCGCCAGGACGTGCTCCGCGGTGTGGCGCAGGAAGATCCCGGCCTCCTCGTTCTTCGTCGTGAACAACCGGAATGGACCCGACGTTTCAATCGGCGTGCGCAGATCGACGAGGCGACCGTCGAGCTCGGCGCCGACCGCCGCCTTCGCCAGACCGGGCCCGATCGAGCGCGCCACGTCCAGCGCCGTCGTCCCGGGCGAGACGCTACGCACCGATCCGTCCGGCAGGGTCAGGTCAAGCATGGGTCAATCATCGAGCGAGTTCGTCTGGAGACGCGGGCGTACCCTCGCGGACCGGGACCGCGATGGTAGGCGCTAGCGGACTCGAACCGCTGACCTCTACCGTGTGAAGGTAGCGCTCTAACCAACTGAGCTAAGCGCCTGCGCCCTGGTAGGCCCGAGCGGACTCGAACCGCTGACCTCTACGATGTCAACGTAGCGCTCTAACCAACTGAGCTACGGGCCTGAACTCGCGACCGCGAGAACGAGCAACGGTACATAGGGGACAGTCGCCCTGTCAACGCGATGCAGTGGCTGACTGAGGAAACCGGCGCTTCGCGATGTTGCCGGATGCGAGGCGGCTGCCCCCTTGGCACCGAGACCCGACGTTGCTCACAGCAACCGGAGTCAGCACAGTACGTTTCCGAAAAATCACTATTAGTGGTATTTTTGGTCAATGCAGGAATCGCCAGTACCGCCCCTCCCCCAAGGCCGGCGCAACCTCGCGGCCGTCGCGAGGGAGGCCAGCGATCTCATCCGTATCGATGATGTCGTCGCCGCCCTGGCTGTCAACCGGCCGGCAGCTACAAAGATGCTCTGGCGCTGGGTTCGCCAAGGCTGGCTGAGACGCGTTGGCCCCGGCACCTATGCCTTGGCAGAATTGGACTCCATTGAGAGCGAGCACGTCCTCGACGATCCCTGGGTACTTGTTCCCGCCTTGTTCGCGCCAGCCTGCATCGGCGGCTGGACCGCCGCCGAACATTGGGACCTCACCGAGCAACTGTTCCGGCCCATCGTCGTAATGACCACGCGGCCCGTGCACGGCAAACACCGCGAGTATCACGGCACGCCGTTCCTGTTGCGCCATGTCCTCCCCCGGAAGCTCTTCGGCACGACGGGCGTGTGGCGAAGCAGTACCAGAGTTCCGGTAGCGAACGTCCACCGCACGATCGTCGACATCCTCGACGAACCCAGCATCGGTGCCGGCATCCAGCACGCTGCCGACTGCGTAGCCGCCTACCTGCGGCACAACGACCGCGACGACGACGTTCTGGTCGACTACGCCGAGACGCTGGGCAACGGTGCGGTCTTCAAGCGCCTCGGCTTCCTGGTTGAACAACACGAGGCCTTCCCACTCGCCGACACTTGCCGTTCCAAGCTCACCAAGGGATACGCCAAACTCGACCCCGCCTTGCCCTGTCCGCAGGCCGTTCGCCGGTGGCGCCTCCAGGTGCCGGCACAGTGGCCGGAAGCGCCTGCTCGTGATTGACAAACGCGAGATCCTCGACGCGGCGACCGGCCTCGGCCTCACGCCCCACGTCGTGGAGAAGGACTACGTCCTCGGCTGGCTGCTGTGGGGCGTCGCAAACCACCAAGCAATCGCCGACACCTGGAACTTCAAGGGGGGAACCTGCCTCAAGAAGTGCTTCTTCGAGACCTACCGATTCTCCGAGGACCTCGACTTCACTCTGGCGGACGATGCCCCATCTCCACGAGGAATTCCTCCGGAGAGTGTTCGCCGACATCGCCGGCGCCATCTACGACCGCACCGGAATAGAGGTTCCCACGGACGCCCAGCGATTCGACCTTCACCGGAACCCCCGCGGGAAACTCTCCTGCCAGGCTCGTATCGCGTACCGTGGCCCCGTCTCTCCGCGCGGCTCCAACATGCCGCGCGTCAAGTTCGACCTCACAGCTGACGAACTCCTCGTCCTCCCTGGCGCTCGCTTGCGCGTGTTCCATCCTTACAGCGACGAACCGCCCGAGGGCATAGTCATCCGGTCGTATGCGTACGAGGAAGCCTTCGCAGAGAAGACCCGAGCTCTTGCCGAGCGCGCCCGTCCCCGCGACCTCTACGATGTCGTCAATCTCTTCCGCACTGTCGACGCCCGGCCGAAGCCGGCCGTCCTGGTCGACGTGCTTCGCCGGAAGTGCGCGTTCAAAGGCATCGAACTACCAGCCTTCCCTGATCTCGAGCCGTCGCGCCCCCTGCTCGAAGGTAGCTGGGCGCAGATGCTCGCGCACCAGCTACCCATGCTGCCCCCTTTCGAGCCCTTCTGGAACGAGCTTCCCGCCTTCTTCGCCTGGCTCACCACAGCACAGGAACCCAGACAGCTTGGTGCCTACCTCGGAGGAGCCGACGAGGAAGTCATCCGCACTCGAAGCGTTCCGTTCCCGGCATCGGTGCCGATCGGTGCCCGGCCGACCATGCAAGCCCACCTCGATGTCATCCGTTTCGCCGCGTCAAACCGGCTTTGTGTCGATCTCCGCTATCTGGGTTCGACCCGCCGGATCGAGCCCTACTCCCTGCGCCGCACCCTGGAAGGCAACGTCATCCTTCACGCCCACGACCGCGACAAGAGCGCTCATCGAAGCTACCGGCTTGACCGAATCCAGGGTGCACGCGTCACCAACGAGAGTTTCAGCCCGCGCTTCGTGATCGAACTCACGCCGTCGGGTCCCGTCGCCATCGCACCAACGACCAGCAGACGCAGTGTCCTGTCCACCAGCTCCCCTTTTGCCGCCCCGACGGCACGCCGTTCGCCGCGCGCGCGCAGCCGCGCCCGTGGACCAACTCATGTCTACGAGTGCCGTTACTGCGGCAAGCGGTTCTACCGAAAGACGCGCACCAGTCGACTCAACAAGCACAAGGACAAGACCGGCTATCCCTGCCCCGGCCGCGCCGCCTACTACATCGAAACCCGCAATTGAAGCCGCTGGTGAAGCGACGGGTCACCGCTTCCGGAACGCTCTGCCGCCGCCTTCCCCCACTCGCCGGAACAGGATCCGGCCGCCGCCTTGTTACAGAATGGCGAGATGACGTCCGGCCTCCAGATGGCGGAACTGATCGAAGAGGCGCGGCGGCGGATCGTCGATCACGTCTACCTCAGTCCCTGCGCCCGGTCGGAGTACTTCTCCCGGCTCTGCGGTCTCGAGGCCTACTTCAAGCTCGAGAACCTGCAGATGACCGGGTCGTTCAAGGAGCGCGGAGCGCTGAACCGCATCCTCACCCTGTCCGACGACGAGCGCGGCCGGGGCCTGATCACCGCCTCCGCCGGCAACCACGGGCAGGCGGTCGCCTACCACGCCGGCCGGCTTGGCCTCAAGGCAACCGTCGTCATGCCGCTGCCGACGCCGCTGATCAAGGTCGCGAACACGCGCAGCTTCGGCGCCGACGTGCGGCTGGCCGGGGAGACGTTCGACGACGCGCAGGCCCACGCGCACGAACTGGAGGCAGAGGTCGGAGCGACCTACGTTCACCCTTTCGACGACGTCCAGGTGATCGCCGGGCAGGGCACGATCGGCTTCGAACTGATGGCCCAGGAACCCGATCTCGAGGTCATCGTCGTGCCGGTCGGCGGCGGCGGCCTGATTTCCGGCATCGCCGCCGCGTACAAGGCCCACCGGCCGCAGACGCGGATCGTCGGCGTGCAGACCCAGGCCGTACCCTCGATGAGGGAGAGCCTCGCCGCCGGCGGGCCGGTGGCCGTCGACCGCCGCCACACGATCGCCGACGGTATCGCCGTCAAGCGCCCGGCCGACTTGACCCTGAAGCTGGTCGAGGAACTCGTCGACGACCTGGTCACGGTGGACGAGGAGGAAATCGCCAACGCGGTGCTGCTGCTCCTCGAACGCGAGAAGGCGGTCGTCGAAGGCGCCGGCGCCGCCGTGCTGGCCGCCGTCGTCAACGACCACGTCCCGCAGGCGAAGGGGCGCCGGACGGCGATGGTGCTGACCGGCGGCAACATCGACGTCACCCTGCTCAGCCGCATCATCGAGCGCGGGCTGACCAAGGACGGCCGTCTGGTGCAGCTCGACGTCTGCGTCAAGGACCGGCCAGGCGCCCTGGGCGCCCTGCTCAACCTGGTCGGCGACGCCGGCGCCAACGTGATCGAAACGCATCACGAACGCGCGTTCACCGCCCTCGGCCTGAACGAGGTGCACATCGAGCTGCGGCTCGAGACCCGCGGCCCGGAGCACGTGGAAGAGCTGATCGCGGCGATCGCCGCCGCCGGCCTCCACGTCCGGAGGCAGACCGAGCCGCAGAGCTGGCACGACTAGCTGCTAGGCTTTCCCGGCGTGAACGACGAAGCTTCGGACCCTTCGCCATCCGGCTCCAGTCTGGACGAACCCGACCCGGACTCCGACCAGCGCGGCTCGCCGCGGCCTGACTCGTTATCTTCACGGCTGCGGCCCCCTGCCGCCCCCCGGGCTGATCGCGGATGATGGCGAGTGTCCTGGCGGCGACCGGGCCGCCCATCAGTCTCGACATCCCCCTCGGCTGGGGGCTGGCGCTCGCGATCTTCCTGGTCGGCCTGAACGGTTTCTTCGTCGCCGCCGAGTTCGCGCTGGTCAAGGTCCGACCGACCCAGATCACTCCCCACATCGACACGCTCCGGGGCCGCATGGCGCAGCGGATGATCGATCATCTCGACGCCTACCTGTCGGCGACCCAGCTCGGCATCACCCTCGCCAGCATCAGTCTCGGCATCGTCGGCGAGCCCGCGGTGAACCGGCTGCTGCAGCCCGCGTTCGATCTCGTGCCGACGCTGCCCGAGGAAGCGGCTCACTCGATCAGCCTGATCGCCGCCTTCGCGATCATCAGCATGTTCCACATCGTGCTCGGCGAACTGGCACCGAAGTCGCTCGCGATCCGCAGGCCCGAACCCACGAGCCTGTGGGTAGCGCTGCCGCTCTGGGCCTTCTACTGGGCCACGTACCCGGGAATCTGGGTGCTGAACCAGATGGCGAACGCCTTCCTGCGGCTGTTCGGCATCGAACCGGTCGGTCACGGCGAACTGGCCCACAGCGAGGAGGAGATCCGCCGCCTGCTCGCCTCCGAGGAGGACACGGAACTCTCCGAGCCCAAACGGGAACTGCTCGACAACGTGTTCGAACTCTCCGACCGAAACGCCCGTCAGGTGATGGTCCCCCGTACCGAGGTCGTCTACCTCGACGCGACCGCTCCGATGGAGGCGAATCTCGGCTTCGCCCGCAGCAGCGGCCACACGCGGTTCCCGCTCTGCGAGGGCGATCTCGACCAACTGATCGGCCTCGTCCACATCAAGGACCTGTTCATCGCCGAGGAGCCGCCGGCCTCGCTGCGCGACATCGCCCGCGAGACGTTCGCGGTGCCCGAGACCCTGCCGCTCGACCAGTTGATGGCTCGCATGCGCCACGAGCACGTCCACATGGCGGCGGTCGTCGACGAGTACGGCGGCGTGGCCGGCATCGTCACGCTGGAGAACGTGCTTGAAGAGATCGTCGGCGAGATCCAGGACGAGTTCGACGCCGAGGTTCCCGAGTTCGTCCGGCTCGACGATGGCGGCTACCAGGTCCTGGGCGGGATGCTGATCGAGGATCTCGAGGACGAACTGGAGATCGACATCGCCGAGGCGCGCGAAGAAGACACCGTGGCCGGCATCGCGCTGTCCGAACTCGGCCGCACCGCCGAAACGGGCGACACGGTCGAAGCCGGGCGTCTCCGGCTGGAGGTGATGGAGGTCGAGGGGAATCGAATCGTGTCGCTGCGGCTACACGTACTACCCGAGCCAGCCGAAGAAGAAGGCTAGCCGGTGGCGGGGGTCGTAGCCGGGGGTCTTCCGACCCCCGGTTCCGGGATTCCTTGGCAACGCCCTCCGCTACAAACGCTCGAGGACTGCGGCCGAGACCTCGTCCAGCGCCACGACCTCGCGCTCGCCGTCGCTCCGGTTCGAGACCTCGGCGCCCCCGTTCGCGAGCGAGCGCGCACCGACCACGACCCGAACCGGGAAGCCGACCAGGTCGGCGTCCTTGAACTTGACGCCGGGCCGCTCCGCGCGGTCGTCGTAGAGCACGTCGAAACCGCCCGGCGCGAGCGCGCCCACGAGTTCCTCGTAGAGCGTGTCGGCAGCCGAGCTCACGGCTTCGTCGCCGGGGTCAAGGGAACTGAGAACGACCGTGAACGGCGCCAGGGGCTTCGGCCAGATGATGCCGTCCCTGTCGTGGCCCTGTTCGATCGCCGCCGCCGCGGTGCGGCCGATGCCCAGGCCATAGCAGCCCATTTCCATCGGCTGAAGCCGGCCGCTGTCGTCGGTGAAGGTGCAGTTCATCTTCTCGGAGTACACCGTACCGAGCTTGAAGATGTGGCCGACTTCGATGCCGCGCGACAGCCTGAGTTCACCGCCGCTGCAGCGCGGGCAAGGATCGCCGTGGACCGCCGTCATCACGTCGACCCATTCCACCGGCCGCGTGCTCGCGACGTCCCGGTCCCAGCGTACGGAGGCGAAGTGCCGGTCGCCGCTGTTCGCCCCGCAGACGAAGCCGGCGAGGGCGCGGGCCGACTCGTCGACGACCAGACGCACGTCCGCGGGAAGGCCGACCGGACCCGAGAAGCCGAGGGGACCGCCGGTCGCGGCCTCCACCTGCTCGGCCGTCGCCAGGCGCAGGCCAAGGCCGCCCAGGACATTCAACAGCTTGACCTCGTTCACCTCGCGGTCGCCGCGGATCGCGACCGCGGCGAGGCCGTCGTCCGTTTCGTAGATCAGCGTCTTGACCACCTGCGCCGGTTCCACTTCGAGCAGTTCGGCAACCTGCGCCACCGTCGTCGTTCCCGGCGTCGACACCTCCCTCAGGGCCTCCGCGCCGCTCGCGTCCGGCACCGGCGGAACGCCTGTCTCCGCCCGCTCGACGTTCGCGCCGTAGCCGCAGGCGGCGCAACTTGCGACCGCGCTCTCACCGGTGTCGGCGAGCACCATGAACTCGTGCGACGAGGAACCGCCGATCGTCCCGGAATCCGCTTCGACGACGGAGTACTCGAGCCCGCAGGCCTCGAAGATGCGCGAGTAGGCGTCGTGCATCGCCCGGTAGCTCCGGTCGAGGCCTTCCTCATCCGCGTCGAACGAGTAGGCGTCCTTCATCAGGAACTCGCGGCCGCGCATGAGCCCGAAGCGGGGGCGGATCTCGTCCCGGAACTTGGTCTGGATCTGGAACAGGTTGATCGGCAACTGGCGGTAGCTCTTCACGTCGCGCCGGACGAGATCGGTGACCACTTCCTCGTGGGTCGGACCGAAACAGAACCGCCGGCCATGCCGGTCCTCCATCCGCAGGAGCTCCACTCCGTACTTGGTCCAGCGCTCGGACTCCTCCCAGAGTTCGGCGGGCTGAATCGCCGGCATCGAGAGCTCGATCGCGCCGCCCCGCTCGACCTCGCGCCGGACGATCGCCATCAACTTGCGCAGGGTCCGCCAGCCGGCCGGTTGCATCGTGTAGATCCCGGCCGCGAGCCGCCGCAGCAGGCCCGCCCGGGCCATCAACTGGTGGCTTGTCACCTCGGCGTCCCTGGGCGCCTCGCGGGCGGTCATCAGGTAGTAGTTGCTCCAACGCATCGTCTTTCCGGGACCTCTGAAGTCGGTTCGCTACGGGGGAGCACCCTGCTTGCGCCGCAGAACGCCTGAAGAACCGGCGCTGCGCGCCGGATGCCGGCGGGGACGCCGGCGCACCCAGTTTCTGCGACGCAAGCTGCTAGGCGCGACCGCGCACGCGTTCGATGATCCGCGCGGAGTCTTTCATGAACTCCATCATCCGTTCTTCGATCGCGCCGCCCCGGTCGTCGTGCCGGCGCGCCCGCGCCAGCACGCCACGTGCCCGGTCCTCGTCGCCGGACGCCAGCAGCGCCATGCCCAGCCGGGTGAGCACCGTCGTCGACGGCCCGAGCTCGGTCGACTGGGACAGGAAGTCGATCGCCTCGTCCAGCTCCTGCCGCTTGTAGTGGACCCAACCCAGCGCGGCGAGCGGAAACTGGCGCAACTCCTCCGGCGCGTGCTCCAGGGACCGGCGGGCGAAGTCGAGCGCCTCGTCCAGGTCCTCATCCATCTCGGCCAGGTTGTAGGCCATCTCGTAGTAGGCGATGCTCTTCGAGAAGTTCGAGCCACCCTCGTCCAGCAGCCGGCGGCCGACCTCGTTCCCTTCAAGGTACTTCCCCTCGCCGCGCAGGGACTCGATCAGGATGGCGTAGGCCGTCGCGCGCAGCATCTCGCCGGCATTCGAATCGAGTACGCGCTGGGTCAGTTGACGGATCTCCTGGCCGCGGTCGAGCCGGAGACAGGCCAGGGCGTATGTCATCAGCAGGGTCGGATTGTCGGGGTCGAGCGCCAGCCCCTCGCGGTAACAGCGCAACGCCTCCGGTGCGTCGCCGGCGCCGATCGCCTCTTCGCCGCGGGTCACCCAGTCGGCGGCGGCCGGACTGGTTGCCGGCAGCTCGGCGCCGGTCCGGCCCGAGAGGTAGGCAACCAGATCGCGGTAGCGCATTCGCCGCGGATTCAGTTGCTGGGCGGCACGAAACGAGGCCAGGGCCTTGCGGTTCCATCCCCGGTCCAGGTAGCAGAGGCCGAGGAGGTGGTGGCATTCCTCGAATGAGGGATCGATGTGGACCGCTTGCCCGAGCGCCTCGATGGCCGACCCGAGACGGCCCATCTCGTAGCGGCAGCGACCGAGCAGGTAGAGCGCCTGCGGCACGCCGTCGATCTCGACCGCGCGCTCCAGGAACGCCACCGCCGACTTGACCTGGCCGCGGCCCGCCAGCGACGCGCCGAGGCAGAAGTGGGGCAGAAAGGCGTCCCGGTGGAGGACGACCGCCCGCTCCAGCAATTCCTGGCCGCGCTGCTGCTCGCCCTTCTGGATGCAGATCACGCCGCTGTACACCAGACCCTGGACGTGGTCGGGCTTCGTCGCCAGCACGCGGCTCCAGTAGTCGAGAGCCCGCTCGAGGCGTCCCTCCTGGAAGTGCGACTCGCCGAGGAAGTGCGCCAACTCGAAGTTGCCGCGGTCGACCTCCGCCGCCGTCTCGAGGGCTTCCATCGCCTTGACCAGATCGAGGCCGGCCAGGGCGCGCTCCGCTTCGTCGAGAAGCCGTTCGAAGGCAGGACGCCGCCGACCCTCGTAGAGCCCGAGGATGCGGTCCTTGACGGCCGCGAACCGCTCCCGCTTCTCGAGCACCAGGAACTGGTAGTCCATCTTGGACTCCCAGAGATCGCTCCACTCCGTCGCGTTGATCAACTCCTGACGCTCGAGAAGATCGCGAAGGGCCAGCATGCCCGCGTGGTGGACCAGGATGCTCTCCTCCTGCCGCTGCAGGGCGCTCAGGATCTTCTGCACGGTTTCGCCTACGCGCTTCAGCACCTCCTCCTGGATCGAGATCCGTTCCAGCAGGTGCTCGTCGAAGGAGAACTCCTCATCGCCGGCATCCAGCGGCTCCTCCGAGGGGACGGAAGCGCCGGACAGCACCATGAGCTTCTGCCCGCAGCGCTGGCAGTACTCCGCGTCGTCCTGGTTGCGCGCGCCGCATACCTGGCAATACATCGGGGCGAGACTAGCGCCGCCGCGCGAACTCCTGGCGCCGCGCTTCAGGTCAGGCCGTCAAACCACGGCTCCCGCCGGCCCAGCCTGCTGTCCAGCGCGGCGCCGATCCCCACGCAGGTGACGATGGTCCAGGTCCAGCCGCCGAGATACGGCGTCATCTTGACCACGCCCAGCGCGAGAAGTCCGACGAACACGGAGGCCATCGGCCGGCCCGCGATCCCCGGGCGATTCGGCAGCAGGCGCGTTCCCACCGCGATGAACACCGCCACCGTCCCCCACAACTTGCACACGATCGCCGCAGCCGCACAGACGACGAGCAGCGGCGCTCCGACCAGGGCCGGCGCCGTCGCGGTCAGGAGGCCGAAGGTCAGACCGACGGCGAGCACCGCGACCAGTCCGGCGAAGAAGTTCCGGAACGGCCGCTCCAGGACGCTCTGGGCAGTCACCGTCAGCGACGAATCGAAGCCCCACACGAGGACCACCGACACCAGCGACCAGGCCAGCAAGAGCGCGAGGTTGAGCAGCGCCGCCGCGGACGACAGCGGCGAGCGGCCCAGGAGCGGCCCCTCGGCGAGGACCAGCCACGAAGACGGCGCCCGCGGGTAGGCCACGGTGCGACCCTCCACGTCCGCCCCGGATCCGGCGTTCACTTCGCCCCCGAGCACGAACACATCACCGCGCAGTCTGGCCGGCGGTCCCAGGTGAACGTCGCCGCCGAGCACGATCACGTCGCCCCCCACCGTGCCGTCGATGCGGGCGTCGCCACTCAGGACGACGACATCGGAACGGGCCTCGCCGCGCAACTCCAGGTCCCGCCCCAGCGCCACGACCTGATCCCGCATCACCGCGTCGGCTTCGACAACGACCGCCGCCCTGCCCCCTTCCGGCGCCGGATCGGCCGTCGCACAACCGGCCGCGACCGCGACACAGAAGCACGCCACCAGACCCGGGACGGCGGAGTGCCGGCGCTTTGTGGCGAACGTGGTCACGGAACGCCGTCGATCGTAACGCCCGGCGGAAACAGGGACCGGGTCGCACAGCGAAGGGCGTCGGCCGGCCGCGACGACGCCGCGAGGCGGACCGTCAGCGCTGCTGCCGTTCGCGCGCCGCCGCCCTGGAACCGCGTCGGAGCAGGGAGTACAAAAGTACCGAGAGGCCCATTGCCGCCAAGCCGCCGAACAGCAGGCCCGGCGCCGCGGGTTGGAGGACGGACGACATCGCCGCGCTCAACCCCCGCCAGGAGGCATCGAGCAGACCCGCGCCGACGAGCCCGACAGTGACCGTGAAGTCGAACAGCGTCGAAGCGGCAGCGGCAGCGGACTCGACCCGGGGAGCCAGCCCGGCGAGCGCGGCCAGCGCGCCGCCGAAGAGCCCTGCAAGGGCGACGGCAGCAGCCACAGCCCGGCGCCCCCGGGCCCGCGCCGGCGCGCCGACAAAGGTCCCGACCTGCTCCGGCGCGAGACGCTCCGCGGCCAGGAGCTCCCGCAGGGCGACCAGACCGCGCGCTTCGTCACGGCACTCGGCGCAAGCCGCGAGGTGCCGCTCCGCCTGCTCGCGCTCGGGCCCGCTCACGGCACCGTCGACGTACGCATCGATCAACTCGGCGTGGGAACAGGCCGTCCTCTCGGAACCTGTCATCGCTGGAACTTCCTCCCGTTCGTCAGTCGGTGAGGTATTCAGCCAACCGGGCCTTCAGCATCCGGCGGCCGCGAAACAGCTTGTTCTTGACCGTGCCCAGGGGCATCCCCTTGAACTCGGCGATCTCTTCGTAGGTCATCTCGGCAAAATGTCTCAACTGGATCAGCTCCCGGTACTCGCCTTTCAGACCGTCGATCGCGGTCCCGATCGCATCGCGCCGCTCGAGGTTGCGAAGCACCTGGTAAGGGTTTCTCTCCTCACTCGGAAACTCCCGCTCCTGCGTGTCGCCGTGGATGCCGACCCGCTGCATCGGAACCAGCTTGAGGCGCCGCTTGCGGAGCAGGTCGATCGCCGCGTTCTGTGCCACCCGAAACAGCCATGTCGAGAATCGGTACCTGGGGTTGAAACGGTCGAGGGCCCTGTAGACCTTCAGGAACACTTCCTGAGACAACTCCTGCGACTCGTCGACATTGCGGAGAAAGCGATTCAGGTAGTTGACGATGCGCCCCTGATACCTCTGCACGAGGTCGGTGTACAGGGCTGCCTCGCCGTCCAGAATCGCAGCCACCAACTCCTCGTCGGTCGCCCGAGTTGCCTCCACAGCCTTCTCCTACGTCTCCCGGGCCCGATTGTTGCGCGCTCCCCGGCAGGGCGAACACCGCGGCCCGACGCCGCTGACCGGGTGCGCCGGCCTGCCATCCGGACTGCTGCTATACGCTCTGCCAGGGGACCCGTGTTCCCGCATTCGCCGAAGAGAGTAACCGGGCCGGGCAGCCAGACCTTGATCCACGCACGCGGACTCGGAATCCGGTTCGGCTCCCAGTGGGCCCTCGCCCACGTCGACCTCGAGCTCGAGTCCGGCGACCGTCTGCTGCTGGCGGGCGCCAACGGCTCCGGGAAGACGACGCTCCTGCGGCTGATCGCAGGGCTCCGCCAACCGGCGGCGGGTGAACTCCTGGTCGACGGCCGGCGCCCGACCCGGGAGCGTTTCGGGGCCCGGAGCGCCCTGGCCCTGGTCTCCCATCACGACTATCTCTACGACCGTCTGACCGCGATGGAGACCCTGCGGCTCTGGAAGTCGCTGTGCGGCGGCTCGAGCGAAAGCCGGCTCGACGACCTGCTCGCGGAGGTCGGTCTCTCGGCCGCCGCCGACCGGCACGTTGCCGGTTTCTCGGCCGGCATGAGGAAGCGCCTGATCCTCGCCCGCTCCCGCCTGGAGAACCCGCGGCTGCTTCTTCTCGACGAACCCTTCGCCTCCCTCGATCCCGAGGGCCAGTCCCTGGTCGAGCGTTGGGTCGGGCGCTTCGTGGACGACGGCGGAACGCTGATCGTCGCGTCTCACGCGATCGAACGGGCTTCCCGCCTGTGCCGCCGGGCGATTCTGCTGGAGCAGGGCCAGGTGGCCTGGCAGGGCGACGCCTCCGCCCTGGAAGCCACCTGGGCCAGGAGGTCAGCAGCCCGTGGATAAGGTCACGCTGCATTCGAGCGGCCATGCATCCCACCCAGCATCGTTGCTCCTCAGTCGAATATGGCCCGATATGCTCCCTCGTCGCGCCTTGCCGGGCGGGCGCCTGACCGCTCTCGGTGCGACGCGCACCTCATCCACGGGCTGCTAAGCCGTTGAACCTGCTGCGGCCCGTTCTCCTGCTGCTGGCGAAGGACCTGCGGGTCGAGTGGCGGGGACGCTTCCGGTTCCTGTCCATCGTGCTCTTCGGGGGCATCACGCTGGTCCTGTTCTCCTTCGCCATCGACGCGGACGACCGCGCGGCGGCGACGATGGCGCCCGGCTTCCTGATCCTCGCCCTGCTTCTGAGTTCCACCCTGGGCCTCTCCGAGTCCTTCCGGGTCGAACGGGAGAACCGCGCCCTGGAGGGGCTGCTGCTGCTGCCGGTCGAACCGGCGGTTCTCTTCTACGCCAAGGCGCTGGGCAACTTCATCTTCCTGGCCCTGCTGGCGCCCGTGCTGCTGCCCTCGGCGATCATCATCTACGGCGTCGACGCCGGGCTGAACGCTCTGCTCGGGCTCCTGCTTGTCTGGCTGCTGGCCGCTGCCGGACTCGCCGCGCCGGGAACGCTGTACGCGGCGATGACCAGTCGCGCCTCGAGCCAGGACGTGCTTCTGCCCCTGCTCCTCTTCCCCCTGGTCATTCCCGTGCTGATCGCGTCGGTCAGGAGCGCGGCCCTCGTGCTGCACGGAGATCCGATGGATCAGACGCGCAGTTGGTTCATCATTCTGCTCGCCTTCGATGTGATCTACTGGGCGCTGGGAGGCGTGCTGGCCGCCGTGGCGATGGAGGAGTGAGAGCCCGCGGGCAACCCGGCTTCCCGCCACGCAAAGGAGCGAACCGAAGGTGGACGGCGTTATAGTCGGCGGTTGGGGATGGGTCGTTGCCGCCTATGGTTCGGCGGGGGTGGCTCTTGCCCTCTACACCTTAAGTCTGTTCGCCCGCCGGCGACGGGCCCTTGACAACGCACCGGCGCAGGAACCGAGTCATGAGCACGGAACCCAGGACCCCGACCAGCGAAACCCCTGACCGCGGCAACCGGCGTCTTCTCTTGCTGGCCGCGGCAGGCGTCGTGGCCATCGCGCTCTCCGTTCTGGCCTTCGGCGATGTCGGCGAGAACCTCGTCTACTACTGGAGTCCCACGGAACTTCAGGAAGCCGGCCCCGACGCGGTCGGCGCCAGTATCCGCCTCGGCGGCCTCGTCGAGCAGGACTCGGTGAGCCGGAGCGAGGACGGCCTGACCCTCGAGTTCACGGTCACCGACGGCACGTCGCAGGTCGACGTCCGCACCACCGCGGTGCCGCCGGCCATGTTCCGGGAAGGCATCGGCGTCGTGCTCGAGGGAACCCTCCGGGAGGACGGCCAGTTCGCCACCTCGCGGCTCATGGTGAAGCACGACAACGAGTACCAGGCACCCGACGTCGATGACCAGCGCGGCATGGAAGAGTTGATCGAATCCATGCAGTTCGACACGTGACCTCGGCCCTGGGCCAGGGGTTCGTGCTCCTGGGCCTGATCGCGGCGAGCTTCGGCGCCCCGTTCGGCTACATCGCCGGTGTGCGGCGATCGGCAAGCGGCCTGCGCTGGACGAGGCGTCTCGCCCACGTGTTCGCGGTGGCCATGGTCGGCGCCTGCGGAGTCATGTGGTACGCCCTCCTGAGCCACGACTTCTCCGTCTCCTACGTCGCCCAGGTCGGGTCGCGGGCGACGCCGCTCCACATCACGATCTTCTCCCTGTGGTCGTCGCTCGAGGGGTCGATCCTGTTCTGGGGTCTGATCCTGGGCCTCTACATCGCCGCCACGGCCATCTTCCAGCGGCGGGGCCACGAGGACTATCTGGCCTACACCCTGGCGACCCTGCTCGCGATCGGCGCCTTCTTCACGTTCCTCATCGCCAGCGTCGCCGACCCGTTCGCGCCCACGCCGGCGCCCATTCCGCCGGACGGCCCGGGGCCCAACCCGCTGCTCCAGAACCACCTGCTGATGGCAATCCATCCGCCGATGCTCTACCTGGGCTACGTCGGCATGTCAGTGCCCTTCGCGATGGCGGTCGCGGCGCTCCTTCGCGGGCAACTGGGCGCCACGTGGCTGCGTCCCATGCGCCGCTGGCTACTGGTCCCGACCTCGTTTCTCACGGCCGGCATCATGCTCGGCGGCTGGTGGTCGTACGAGGTCCTCGGATGGGGCGGCTACTGGGCCTGGGACCCGGTGGAGAACGCTTCCTTCCTGCCCTGGCTCACCGGCATCGCGGCGCTCCACTCGGGAGTCGTCCAGCAGCGGCGGGGAACGCTCAAGGCCTGGACCGTGATCCTGATCATGATCACGTTCCTGCTCACGATCCTCGGCACCTTCCTGACCCGCTCGGGGGTCGTGAACTCCGTCCACTCCTTCACCCAGAGCCCGATCGGCCCCGTCTTCCTCGGTTTCCTGGCCCTCTGCACCGCCGCCGTCGTCGTCCTGCTGTCACTGCGGATCGACACCCTGGTCTCCGAGCCCTCGAACGAACGCCTGGTCAGCCGCGAAGGCGCCTTCCTGCTGAACAACCTGCTCTTCGTCAGCCTGATGTTCACGGTGCTCGTCGGCACGATCTACCCGATCATCGCCGAGTCGCTGCGCGGGGTGAAGGTGAGCGTCGGCGAGCCCTACTTCAACCGGATGGCGGTACCCCTGTTCGGCGGGCTGCTGCTGATGATGGGCGTCGGCCCGGCGCTGCCATGGGGCGGCAGCAACCCGAAGCTCGTGCGGCGCGCCCTGCTGCGTCCGCTGCCCGCGGCCGCCGTCGGCCTGGTCGTGGCGCTGCTGTTCGGCGCCCGCTCCGCGCCGGTGCTCCTCGTCTGCGCCTTCGCCGGTTTCGCGCTCTGGGTCACCGCGGACCAGGGCCTGCGACCGGCGCGCACGCGGCCCCGGCGCGAAGGCGGCAGGGGGCCGCTTGCCGCGCTTCTCGTGGCGCCCGACAAGCTGGGCGCCTACGTCGTCCACTTCGGCGTCGTCGTCACGTTCGTCGCGGTAGCCGTGTCGTCAAGCTTCCAGCGCGAGGCGGAGTCCACGCTGCGGGCGGGCGAGACGCTCACCCTCGCCGGCTACGAGATGACGTTCCGCGGCGCCGAGCGGGTCCAGGAGCCGCATCTTCTGCGCCACCAGGCCCGGGTCGAGGTCTCGAGCAACGGCCGGAGCCTGGGCACCCTGTACCCGTCCCTCAACATCTACCCGAATCAGCGTGAACCGATCGGCACGCCCGCGGTCCGCACGACGGCGGGGCACGACCTCTACCTGACCCTGATGAACGTCGGCGGCGACGGGTCGATCGGTCTGCGCGCGATCAGGACGCCGCTCGTCGCATGGATCTGGATCGGCGTCGTGATCATGGTCCTGGGCACCGCCCTGTGCCTGATCCCGACCGCCGCCGAACGGCGGGCGGCCGCGCCGCCTCGCTCCGTCCCGGATCTCGCCGCCTCGCCCGCAGGGGGAGGTCGATGAACCGCAAGGTCCTCCTCGTCGGACTCGTCATCGCGGCGCCGCTGCTGCTGCTGCTCGGGTTCGGCTTCCGGCATGACCCCCAGATCGTCGAGTCCCCGCTGATCGGCAAGCCGGCGCCCAACTTCCGCCTCGCCGACCTCGACGGCAACGTCGTCGACCTGGCGGACTTGCGCGGCCAGCCGGTCATCATCAACTTCTGGTCCACCTACTGTCCGCCGTGCATCATCGAGCACCCGCTCCTGATGGCCGGAGCGCGACGCTGGCAGGGCGAGATCCACTTCCTCGGCGTCATCTTCCAGGACGACCCCGACCAGATCGCGCGGTTCAACACAGACTACGGAAGCTGGGGGCCGTCGCTGGTCGACGACGGCGGCCGGGTCGCGATCGCCTACGGTGTCTACGGACCGCCCGAGACCTTCTTCATCGACCGCGACGGCGTGATCGTCGACAAGGCGATCGGTGCGGTCTCGCCGGACCAGCTCCTCGGCGTCGCCAACCGCCTGCTGGCGCAGCCGGCCGAGGCGACCGGTTGACATGCGGCGCTCCGGCTCGACGCCGCGGCCGGACCGCCGGCGGTTGACTTCGTCGGCCGTCCTCCTGGCGCTCCTCGCCGCGTTTCCATTCGCCGCAGCGGCTTCGGCCCAGCCGCCGGCTACGCAGCCCGACCTGCTGCTGCCGCCGGCGGAAGGAGAACGCCGACAGGGATTGGGCGTCGAGGCATCCCATGAACTGGGTGACCCCCTCGGCCAACCCCTCTCCGGCGCGGAACTCGACCAGGCCGTCGCCGCTATCGCAGCCGAGATCCGCTGCCCGAAGTGCCAGGCCCTTTCGATCGCCGACTCCGGCGCCCAGTCGGCACAGGCGATGCGCGAGGAAGCACGGTCCCTGCTCGCCGCCGGCTACACCCGGGAGCAGGTCGTCGGCTACTTCGAGCAGCGCTACGGCGAGTTCGTCCTGCTCGAGCCGCGCGCCCGCGGGCTCAACCTGATCGTCTGGGGGGCGCCCGCGTCGATCGTCGTGGTCGGCGCCCTGCTGGTCGTGCGCCGGCTGCGGCTGCGCCGGCAAGGCGGCGACGAGGCCCTCGACGCCTACCTGCAACAAGTGGAGCAGGAGACAGCGACCTGACTATCGTCGCGACGGTCGCGCTGGCGGTCGCCGTCCTCGCCGGCCTGGGATTCGGGTTCGCGTTCCTGCCCCGGGAAGCCGCGACGCGCGCGGCCGCGCTCGAGCTTCAGCGCGCGGACCTCCTGAGCCGACGCGAGGATCTGATCGGCCGGCTGAAGCAGGCCGGGCTCGAAGCGGCCGACCGCCGCCGGCTCCAGGTCTCGACGGCCCGGGTGCTCAAGGAGCTCGACGAGGTCGAGGAAGCGATCGCCACCATCGCCCCCCAGCACCGCGCCGCACCGAAAGCGACGCAACCGGCCGGCGGGGCTTTCGTCCAGGCACACCCCCTGCTCTCCGGCGTCCTCCTCGGCGGCGGCGTGGTCGGCCTGGTCGCCGCCCTCGTGATCTGGGCGCAGTCCGACGCCCGGCCCGATCCCGAGGCGCAGCAGATGGCCGAACAGCAGGCCGGCGGCGGCGCCGACTTCCGCGGCCAGGCCCCGCTCGGCCCCGAGATGGCCCGGCAGGCCGAGGAACTGCGGCGGCAGATCGAAGCCGACCCCACGAACATCGACCTTCACCGCGCCCTGACCCAGCTCCTGCTGTCCAACGGCCGCACCTTCGACGCCTTCCAGCAGGCCCAGCGCATCCTGGAGATCGACCCGGAGGATCCCGACGGCCACTACGTCTCCGGCGTCGTCCGCCTCTCGATGGGCCAGCCCGACGTTGCGATGGATTCACTGAGCCGGGCGCTCCAGAGCGACCCCGGCCACGAGCAGGCAGCGCTGATGCGAGGCCTGGTCCTCCTCCAGCTCGGCGACCGCGACGGAGCGATCGCCACCTGGCAGAACGCCAACGAAGTCCGCACCAGCCCCCGCCTCCAGCAGGTCACCGCCCTCGCCCGCGAAGGCAGGACCTTCCAGGAGATCATCAACGCGCCGATGTAGGCGTCGTCGGCGCGCACCCGCCCGCAGGGGGGTTTGGGGGGAGGGTCCCAGGTGCCGCTCGCGCTTGTCTGGTGAAAAGGGGGTTGGCGCTCGCTGCGGTCGGCTGCGCTCCGGTTTTGGCGCCGGTTGGCGAAGGGGCGTCCGCCGTCGCTTGCCGACAGCCACCTGGGACCCTCCCCCCAAACCCCCTGCGGGCTGGACGGCGTCGAACTGCCCAGTGTCAGGCTGACCAGTACACGGCTAGTATCGCTTCTTCCTCTTCGAGGAGATACACCATGGTGCATCAGTGGAACCCCATCAGCGACTACGAGGTCGACCCCAAGGAACTTGCGGATCCTGAGTTGGGGGCTTTGTCCGCCGTATGGTCAGAACAGAAATCGGGCCTTGAAGGCCTCGACCAGTTCACGGAACGGCTCAAGCGCGAGTGGGCCATCGAAACCGGCCTGATTGAACGCCTTTACGACCTGGATCGCGGCGTGACGGAACTCCTGATAGAGCGGGGCATCGACGCGGCTCTGATTCCGCATCGCGCTGGCCTGGGCGAGGAGAAGGTCGCCATGCTCGGCGACCAGAAGAACGCCATAGAGAGCCTGTTCGCGTTCGTCAAGGGAGACCGACTCCTATCCAGCAGCTACGTCAAGGAGCTCCACGCCTTGTTCACCCGCAATCAGGCGTTCGCGGAAGGGCGTGACCAGTTCGGACGAAGAACGCAGATAGCCCTCCAGAAAGGCGCCTACAAGAACCGACCGAACAACCCGACCAGAGACGACGGGACGATCCACGAGTACTGCCCGCCTGAGCACGTCGCCGCAGAAATGGACCGACTTCTGGAACTGCACCGGAACCACAAGGACACCCCTCCCGAGGTCGAAGCCGCCTGGCTTCACCACCGCTTCGCGCAGATCCACCCTTTCCAGGACGGAAATGGGCGAGTAGCACGGGCCTTGGCTACCCTCGTGTTCATCCAGGCCGGGTGGCTGCCCCTGGTCGTCCGCGATGCCAAGCGAGGCGACTACATCAACGCGTTGGAGGAGGCCGACAATGGCAACTTAGGGCCACTCGTCGACTTCTTCTCGGCCCTGCAGAAGAGGGAGTTTCTCAACGCGATCAGCCTTGCTCGAGAGGTCGAGAGAGAAGCCAGAGTCGACCTCCGCATCCGGGGCATCGGCAGGAAGCTGGCCCATCGCCGCAAAGAACTCGCCCGCGAATGGAATGACGCTGTCGCCAGCGCTCGAAAGCTCCTTGAACTAGCGGACGAGCGGATTCTGGAGGTTCGCGCGGAACTGGAAGAGGAGTTGTCAGCTAGCCCCGAGTTCGAGTTCTTCGTACACAGTGAGGACGACCAAGGCGACCGAAGTCACTGGTTCAGGCGCCAAGTCATCTCGACAGCCAAGGAACTCGACTACTTCGCGAACATGGACCAGCACCGGGCATGGGTACGCCTGGGCATCAACGAAGCCGCCAAGAAGGGAACACCAGCCAATGTGCTGATCTCGTTTCACTCGATTGGCCACGACTTCCGAGGCGTCCTGGCCTGCTCCGCAACCTGGTTTGAGCGCCTGCAGGGCGACGACGACAGACTGGAATCGACTGGAGAGCAACGGCTCTGCGCCGATGTCTTCCGGATCAACTACAAAGAACAGGTCTCAGACATCGAACCCCGTTTCCGCAAGTGGTTGGACGAGGCGATCGAGCGCGGTCTCGCCAAGTGGCAGTCAACCCTCTGACTTCAGACCCAGTCTCCGGATCACCTCGGTCGCGACGTCCCGCTTGCGTTCGGTTCCCCGCGTCCTGATCCTCACGTCGGCCTGGCGGTACGAGTCGAGGCGACTCTCGTACAGGGCCCGGGCCTGGTCCGGGGTTTCGAACAGCGGGCGGCGCTTGTGCGACTGCTGCGCGCGGCGGGACAGGGCCTCCCAGGGCGGGTCCAGCCAGACGCTGGTGCCCAGTTCAGTGATCAGGCGGCGGTTCCGCTCCAGGGTAAAGACGCCGCCGCCGGTGGCGATCACCGCCCGGTCGAGAGCGGCGCAGCGTTCAAGAGCCGCCGTCTCGCGTTCCCGGAAGTAGGCCTCACCACGCTCGACGATCATCTCGGCCACTGGCTGCCCCTCATGCGCGGCAATGTCCGAGTCGAGATCCAGGAAGGGCCAACCGAGGGAACGTGCCAGCCGCCGGCCGATCCTGCTCTTGCCGGCCGCCATGAAGCCGACGAGGAAGACGCGCACGGCCGACCTGCGGGAGCCCTAGCCGTCCTGAGGGCGGGACCGTTCGCTCTTGAGTGCCCGCACCAGGAAGAAGGTGAAGCCGCCCCACACGAAGCCGCAGATCAGGACCAGAACGAGAATGGCGAGCGGGGACATCGGCTTCAGGTAATCCGGTTGGACTATACGCCAGCCGCCGCCGGATGCCGGCCAGAGGGCCGGCGCACCCAGTAGGACGTCCAGCCCGGAGGGTACGCACCGACGCCGGCGCGACGCCCCTCAGCGGAGCGCGCGCAGCAGGTCGCGGCAGCTCGCAGCGAGCCTGTGCGGGTCGAGTGCGGAGATGACGGCCACGGCGTCGGCGCCGGCTTCGATCGCGCGGGGGGCGCGGTCGGCGTCGATGCCGCCGATGGCGATCAGGGGCTTGGCGGTTGCGGCGCGGGCGGCGGCTACGCCGGCGAGCCCGACCACCGGGTCCGGACGGTCCTTCGTCGTCGTCCCGAACACCGGACCGATCGCCACCGCGTCGACGGCCGGGTCGGCATCCGCTTCCGCCGCCTGCTCGCGACTGTGGGTCGAGCGGCCGATCGGACAGGCGGGAGGAACCGACTGCCGGGCCACCGCGGGCGGCAGGTCGTCCTGGCCGAGATGGAGGCCTGTGCTCCAGCCGCTGGCCGCCAACGCGGATGCCGCCGCCGCGCTGTCGTTGATCCAGAGCAGCGGCGCGTCGCCCTCGCCGTCCACGCCCGAAGCCTCCTCAAACATCGGCCCCACCGCCTCCGCCAGCCGCCGCGCGGCGAGGTCCGGCACCCCCTTGGCGCGAAGCTGAATCCACCTCGCGCCGCAGTCGAGCAGCGTCCTGACCGCACCCGTGACGGACTCCGGCTCGCGGCCGACGAGCCCCGTATCGACGATCGCGTAGAGCCGGTTCGCGGGCGGTCGGAGCTCGCTCACTCTTCGTCCAGCCGACCCAGAAACCCGGTGTCGAGCCTTGCTTCAGCGAACGCCCGCGAGCCGACGATCCGCTGCATGAGCGGCAGCGTGGTTCGGACGCCGTCGATGTCGAACTCCATCAACGCGCGGCTCATCCTCGAAATCGCCTCCTCCCGGTTCGCGCCGTGGGCGATCACCTTGGCCACCAGCGAATCGTAGTAGGGCGGCATCGAGGCGCCCTCGAAGCCGTGGCCGTCGACCCGGATGCCCGGGCCGGCAGGAGGGCGGTAGCGGCGCAGCGTACCCGGCGAGGGCGCAAAGGTCTCAGGATCCTCCGCGTTGATCCGGCATTCGATCGCGTGGCCGCTGGTCGGCGTGCCGTCGGGCAACCCCAGCGGCTCGCCCGCCGCGGCCAGGATCTGCAGCTTGACGAGGTCGACGCCGGTCACCGACTCGGTCACGGGATGCTCGACCTGGATGCGCGTGTTCATCTCGAGGAAGTAGAAGCGGTCGCCCTCCACCAGGAACTCGACCGTGCCCGCGTTCGCGTAGCCGACATGCTTCGCCAGCCGCAGCGCGGCCTCACCCAGGGATCGCCGCAGATCGGCGCCTATCGCGGGGGCAGGAGCCTCCTCCAGAAGCTTCTGGTGGCGGCGCTGAATCGAGCAGTCGCGCTCGCCCAGTTGCACCGTGCGGCCGAAGGAGTCGCCGAAGACCTGGACCTCGATGTGGCGCGGCCGTTCCACGAGCCGCTCCACGATGAGTTCGCCGCTGCCGAAGGCGGCGCGGGCCTCGCTCGCCGCCGACTCGAGGGCGCTCTCGAGTCCCGCACGGTCCCGGACGATCCGCATGCCGCGACCGCCACCGCCCGCCGCGGCCTTCAGCATCAGGGGATAGCCGATCCCGTCGGCGAAGTCCGCCGCTGCCTCGGACCCCTCGGGCAGCGGGCCGCCCTCGAGCACCGGCACATCGGCCGCGACCGCGGCTTCGCGCGCTCTGCCCTTGTCGCCCAGCGTGCGGATCGACGACGACGAGGGTCCGATCCAGGTCAGGCCGCACTGCTCGACAGCGGCAGCGAAGTCGGCGTTCTCAGCCAGGAAGCCGTACCCGGGATGGACCGCCTCCGCGCCGGTGATGTTCGCCGCTGACAGCAGGTTGCGCTGGTGCAGGTAGCTCCCGGCGGGTGCCGGCGGCCCCACGCAGACGCCAACGTCGGCGAGGCGCACGTGAAGGGCCTCCCGATCCGCCGTGCTGAAGGTGGCGACAGTCGTGATGTCGAGGTCCCGGCAGGCGCGGATGATTCGCACCGCAATCTCGCCACGGTTGGCGACGAGGATTCTGCGCAAGGGTTCCTCAGGTCTGAATCACGAAGAGAGGCGCCCCGAACTCGACCGGGTCGCCGTTCGCGGGCATCACGGAGGTGATGACTCCCGAGACATCGGCCTCGATCTCGTTCATCAGCTTCATCGCTTCGACGATGCAGACGACCTGCCCCTTCTCGACCTGTGAGCCCACCTCAGCGTAAGGCGGAGCGTCGGGGCCGGGGGCGACGTAGAACGTGCCCACGATCGGGGAAGTCAGTACGTGCCCGTCGAGCGCCGGCTCCTCTTCGGTGGCCCGCTCCTCGGCCGCCGCCGGCTCCGGCGAATCGGCGATCGCCGGCGGCGCGGCACGTTCCACCCGGGGCCCCCCGGACGCCCCTCCACGATCGCCGCCCACCCGCAGGTAGAGGCCGCCCACCTGGTACTCCACTGAGAGGTCCGAGCCGCCACGCCGCTCCTCGGCGATGTAGCGGATCAGCGCGTCAACTTGTTCATAGGTCAGCACGACGGCGGAGTGTATCCGCTATCGGCGTCCCGCTGCGGCGGGTTTACCCTTGCCGCGCCTGCGCAGGCCTTCCAGTCCTTCGCGCGCTCCGCGGTTGCCCGGGTCGGCCCGGAGGATCTGCTCGAAGATCTCCGCGGCCTCGCGGCGGTGTCCCTGGGCCAGGTACAACTCGCCCAGCGTCACTGTCGGCGCCGGCCATCGAGAAACCACCGGGCCTCCTTCGCCCGCCATCCCGGATCCCGCTACTGACCCGTGACCTGGACGAACTTCGTCACCTCATCGGAACCGAGCGTGTTGGTCGCCCGGAAGGTGACCGCGTACGTGCCTGTCTCGGCATAGGTATGGGTCGGATTCTGCCGCGTGCTCGTGTTGCCGTCGCCGAAGGTCCAAAGCCAACTCGTCGTGCGGCCATCCGTCGTGTCTTCGAAGGAAACCAGCAAGTTGCGCGTGTTGAACGTGAAGTCCGCCCGCGGCAGCCGCTGAATGCTGACGTTCACGTTCGTCGTGACCAACTGGCCACCGCCGCTACCGACGTCGACGCCGACCTGGAAGTTGTCGCCCGTCACCGTGTCGAGATCGCCCGACGTGACGATCAGCCGGTCCGACGCGGTGCCGTCGGCTCCTGTGGAGATCAGTCCCCCGCCCGAGTCGAGTGTGCCGACCTCGGTGCGGAAGTTGACCTCGGCCTTCTCGAGCGGCTGGCCCCGGTCGTCGCGAACGATGGCCAGCAGATCGGCCTCCCCGCCCGTCTCGGGCACGCTGTTCGGCGTCACCTGCACGGTGACCGAAGCCGGCGAAAGACCGAGCTGGATCTCCACCGTCGCCGTCTCCGAGCCGCCGGTGCTGGCCGAGACCGTGGCAACGCCGAACTGGCCGTTGGCCGCCAGCATCGCCAGTGCCTCGCCACGATCGTCGACGGGAACGCTCGCCGGGATCGAACCCAGCGTGGTCGCGAGCCGCACCAGGGTGCCGGAACTGACCGGCGTGCCGTTCGGCCGCAGCGCCACGACCCGGATCTCCGCACTCCCGTCCGACGGGATGCGGTCCGGATTCGCGCTGATCGTGATCAGCGTGCCCGACGGGGCCACCGGGTTCGTCTTGTCACACGCCACCAGGAGCGCCAGACACAAGCTGGCGACGATGACGGCAGGCAGGAATCGGCGCCGGGTGTCCATCTCTCGAATCAGTATACGAACGCTGCGAAGGGAGCGTCTACTCGCTCGTGTCCGGGCGACCTTCGGCCCAGACCAGCCTGGTCACTTCGTCCGAGCCCACCGGGTTGCTGGCACGCAGGGTCACCGCGGTAACGACAACGTGGATTCGACGAGTCTTGTTCATGTTCTTTCCCTCCATCAGTTCCTTGGGCAAGATCTCTAACTTCGTCTACGGCTCCGCACTCGACTCCGTCTAGCGCTCGCCGCTTCGCGGCGGCGCCCGGATGCCGGCGTGGACGCCGGCGCACCCAGTGATTCAGCCCGTCAGCCGGCCGCCGAGGCCGGCGGTGCGCCCGGGCGGCGCTTCACGGTGCGGATGGCGGGGAGGTCTTCCAGCGACTGCTGGAGCCGGTTCAGGTGCTTGCGGTTGCGGACGTCGACCACGACGTCGATCGAGGCTTCGCCGTGGCCGCGGCTGCGGCTCTCGATGTGCCGGATGTTGCTGCCCTGCTTGGCGATCGCTTCCGTGACGCGAGCGAGCACGCCCGGCCGGTCGCGGGTCTCGATGACCAGGGTGACCGCGAACATCGCGTCGTTGCGCCGCGCCCACTCGACGCTGATCTCCCGTTCGGGGTGGTACAGCAGGTTGCGCACGTTGGGGCAGTCCACGGAGTGGACCGAAACACCCCGGCCGCGGGTCACGAAACCGATGATCTCCTCGCCCGGCAACGGGCTGCAGCAGCCGGCGAAGAACGCGAGCATGTCGTTCTCACCCTTGACCACCAGCCTGGCCTGGTCGCGGGGCAGAACCTTGTTCACCGCCTGGCGCAGGCGGCCGGGCCCCTGATCCCGGCGTCTCAGGCGTTCCGGCGGCAGGACCGCGCGCAACACCGGCTTGACCGAACCGCGGCCGAAGCCCAGCCGGCTGAACAGCTCGTCGACGTTGCCGTAGCCCTCGGCGGCCACGAAGTCCGCCATCTCCTTCGAGTCGAACACGCGGCGCGGGCTCACCCGGTAGCGGCGCAGTTCACTGGTCAGCATCGTGCGGCCGATCTCGATCGCGCGCTTCTTCTGCTCGGCGTTGATCCACTGACGGATCTTGCTCCTCGCCCGCGTCGTGGCGACGATGTTCAGCCAGTCGCGGCTGGGTTCGCGGTTCGGGTTCGTCGTGATCTCGACGATGTCGCCGTTGTTCAGTTCGGTACGCAGCGGCACCAGCCGGCCGTTCACCCGCGCGCCGCTGCAGTGATGGCCGAGTTCCGTGTGAATGCGATAAGCGAAGTCGAGCGGCGTCGCGCCGCGGGGGAACGACAGCACGTCGCCCTTGGGCGTGAACACGTACACCTCGTCGGGATAGAGATCGATCTTGAGCGCGCTCAGGAAGGTGCGCGGGTCCGGCACCTCCTGTTGCCACTCGAGGAGCTGGCGCAGCCAGACGATGCTGACGTCGTTCTCGTCCGTGTCGAGCTGGCCCCCCTTGTACCGCCAGTGCGCCGCCACGCCCTCCTCCGCGAGCAGGTCCATCGCCTGGGTCCGGATCTGGACCTCGAACGGCTGCCCGCCCCGGCCGAGCACCGTCGTGTGCAGCGACTGGTACAGGTTCGGCTTCGGCATCGCGATGTAATCCTTGAAGCGGCCCGGAATGGGACGCCAGACCTGGTGCACGACACCGAGCGCGGCGTAGGTGTCCTTCACGTCGACCGTGATGATCCGGAAGGCCAGGAAGTCGAACAGGTCCGGCAGATCGATCTGCCTGCGGCGGAGCTTCTGGTAGATCGAGTAGTAGCCCTTGACCCGGTGACTGATCTCGGCTTCGATGTCCGCTTTCTCAAGCGCCTCGCGCAGGCGCTCGGCGATTCGCCGGGTCGTGCTCCGGGCCCCCTTGATCCGCTCGTCGAGCTGTCTCCGGATGTCCTCGTAGTGGTGCGGATGCAGGTAACTGAACGCCCGGTCCTCCAGCACGCGCTGAATCCGCGACATCCCCAGACGGTGGGCGAGCGGTGCGTAGATCTCCAGCGTCTCGCGCGAGATCCGCCGCCGCTTCCCGGGCTCGAGATGCTCCAGGGTGAGCATGTTGTGGAGGCGATCGACCAGCTTCACCACGATGACCCGCAGGTCGCGGGCCGAGGCCAGGATCAGCTTGCGGAAGCTCTCCGCCTGCACCTCGTCGCTGCGGACGTACTCGTGGCGGCCGATCTTCGACACGCCGTCCACGAGATCGGCGATCTCGTCTCCGAACTCCGCCGCGAGAGCCTTCTTCGTGGCCCCGGTGTCCTCCAGGACGTCGTGCAGCAGGCCGACGGCGACGCTCGTCTGATCGAAGTTGAACTCGGCCAGCATGTGGGCGACACCGAGCGGATGGCTGATGTACGGGTCGCCCGAACGCCTGACCTGCCCGCGGTGGGATCGCTCGGCGTACTCGTACGCGCGACGGAGCCAGGCTTCGTCACAGACGCGCTCGTTCTCTTCGAGGCGACGGAGGACCTCGCCGATCCCCACGTCCCCGGGCTCCCGCACCGGCAGCGGATCCTGGGGTCGGTTCGCCGGGGCCATCGCTTCTCCCTTACGCCGCGTTCGCCCTCGTCTGACGCCGCTCGCGGCCGAACGAACCCTCCCAGATCAGCACGATCGGGCTGGCGACGTAGATCGACGAGTACGTGCCGACGACCACCCCGATCAGGAGCAGGAAGGAGAAGCCGCGAATCACGTCGCCGCCCAGGATGAACAGGCTGCCGACCGCCAGCAGGGTGGTGCCCGACGTCAGGGCGGTGCGCGACAGGGTCTGGTTCAGGCTCCGGTTCAGCACGTCCACCAGGTTCTCGCGACGGCTGCGCCGCAGGTTCTCGCGCACGCGGTCGAAGACGACGACGGAGTCGTTCACCGAGTAGCCGATCACGGTCAGGAACGCGGCCACCGTGGTCAGGTTGAACTCATAGCCGGCGAACGCGAACAGGCCCAGGCAGACGGCGACATCGTGCGCGAGCGCGACCAGGGCGCCGATACCGAATCGCAACTCGAAGCGGAACCAGATGTAGGCCAGGATGCCGGCCAGGGAGAAGCCGATCGCCAGCAGTCCCTTGCGCCGCAGCTCGCTGCCGATCTGGGGCAGGACGTTGTCGCTCGACAGCACGGCGAAGTTGCCGAAGGTCGCGCGTTCCCGGATCGCCGCGATCGCGGCGCTGCTCAGCGCCTCGCCCGGCTCGATCTCGGACCAGTCCGTGATCAGGCCCTCGCTCCGCCGGTGCGCCATCACCTCGGCGGAGGCCGCCCGATAGTGCTCCCGGGCCGCGATGTCGTCGCCCGAGGCGCGCCGGTCGTCGGGATCGGCTTCGAGCAGCAGAGACGCCAGCGCCTCCGTTCCCTGCCGGTTCAGGTCGAACCCGGAAACGCCGCCGTTGTACCTCTGCTGGAGCATCCCCTCGATCCGGACGGCCCCTTCCTGGCCGCCTTCCTCGGCGGTCGGGGTTCTGAGAATGACCGAGTTGTCCTCCTCGGTGCCGAACGACTGGATCGACGCGTTCTCGATCCCCGCGTCCTCCAGCAACCCGCGCAGTTCCTGCACATCCGGCGACTCGGCGAACTGCACGATCATCTGCGTGCCGCCGGCAAAGTCGATGCCGAGGTTCAACTGCCGGCTGAAGATGAAGCCCAGCGCGGCGACGACCACGACAGTGGACAGACCCAGACACACGCGCCGCAGGCGCATGAAATCGAAACTCGTATTGCGAAAGAACTCCATTCGACGGATTCCCTTCCCCTCAGATGGACAAACGCTCGACGCGGCCTGAGCGCGAGAGGAGCAGGTCGAACAGGAGCCGGCTATTGAAGACGGCCGTGAACACGGAAGCAAGGATGCCGACGGTGAGCGTCACCGCGAACCCGCGGATCGGACCGGTGCCGAAGTTGATCAGGAAGATGGCCGCGATCAGGGTCGTCAGGTTCGCGTCGAGAATCGACGACCACGCCTTGCCGAAGCCGGAAACGACGGAAGCCTTGACCGTCCGACCGTTATGAAGCTCCTCGCGGATCCGCTCGAACACCAGCACGTTGGCGTCCACCGCCATGCCGATCGTCAGGATCAGGCCCGCGATCCCGGGCAAAGTGAGGGCCGCGCCGAAGTAGGCGAGAACGCCGAACACGAGGACGAAGTTGAGGGCCAGGGCGACCATCGCGTTGATGCCCGAACCCTTGTACACGAAGAGCATGACCACCAGGACCAGACCGATGCCGTAGGCGAAGGCGCGTGTGCCCTGGTCGATCGAGTCCTGTCCCAGCGACGGGCCGACCGCGCGCTGCTCGAGGTACTCGATGCCGGCCGGCAGGGCGCCGGAACGCAGCACGGTCGCCAGGTCCTCGACCTCCTGCTGCGTGAAGGACCCGGTGATGACCCCGGAGTCCGAGATCCGGCTCTCGATCGTCGGCGCCGACTGCACCCGACCGTCGAGGACGATCGCCAGCGGCCTGCCGACGTTCGCACCCGTCCAGTCCTCGAAGATCTGGGCGCCCTCGTGGGTGAGCGAGAAGTTGACCACCGGCTCCTGGAACTGGCCGAGGCTCGCGCGCGCCGTCTTCAGATCGCGTCCCGTGATCACGGGACGTTTCTCCAGCGCGTAGTAGCCCTGGCCGACCACGTTGCCGTCTTCGCCCCGCAGGTCCTGGGCCACGATCTCGAGGTGATCGGGAAGCGTGCCGCCGTACTGGCCGAGAATCTCCTGGGTGTCCACGGCCGCGCCGCCGCTGGGCGGATACTCGGCGAGCCGGAACTCGAGGAAGGCGGTGTTCTTGATCAGGTTCTTCACCCGTTCCGGATCGTCGACCCCGGGTAGCTGGACGACCAGCCGGTTGCTGCCCAGGCCCTGACGCTGGATCACCGGCTCGGCGACGCCGAACTCGTCGACCCGGTTGCGGATCGTCTGCAGAGCCTGGTTGATCGCCATTTCGCGGATGTTGTTCACCTCGTCCGCCCGGCGGTCGAAGATCACCTCCCCGCCGCTGCGCCGGAAGTTCCAGTACGGCATGGTCTCCTCGAGGACGCCGGGCAGCAGTTCGTCCTGGTCGGGCGCCAGACCGGTGAGGCGGAAGCCGACCGGTGAGTCGATCGCGCCGGTGACCCCGGAGGCTCCCTTCTCGTCGAGTTCCTGGACGATGCTGTCGATGTCCTTTTGGGTTTCCGCCCGAAGTGCGTCGTCGGTCAACACCTCGAGCACGAGGTGAATGCCGCCTCGCAGGTCGAGCCCCAACGAGATCGAGTCGGCGAGCGGAAACGCCCAGAAGGCGCACGTGGAGACCACGACGACGACGAGCAGGCCCCGCATGAGCAGGTTCCGGTTCATGACTTCGACTCCTCCGCCATGCCGCTCACTGCCGCCTTGGTCACCTTGACCTTCACGCCGTCCGCGATCTTGAGGATCACGGAAGTCGGCTCGGTCGACACGACCTCACCGTAGAGACCGCCCTGAGTGACGACGCGGTCGCCCCGCTTCAGCGCTTCGACCGTCGCCTGGAGCTGCTTTCGGCGGCGTCGCTCCGGGGCGATGAGCAGGAAGTAGAAGATGCCGCCGATCAGGATCAGCGGCAGGATCTGGATGAGGCCCGACGGTGCGCCCCCCGCGGCCACAAACAGGTTGGAATCAGGAATCATCTCGGGTACTCCTAGGGTGGTGCGGGCAGGCAACTGGGGTGCGCCGGCCTTCCGGCCGGCTCCGAGCCTCTCGCAGCCCGCACCGCAGGGCGTACCCTATCGCCGTTCGGCTTCCCGCGTGTCCTCCCGCTGTTCTCCCCGCGCCGGGCCCGCCAGCCTGCCGGCCGCGATCTCCCGTCGCAGCCCGGCGATGAAGTCCAGGAAGAAGCGCACGTTGTGCTCCGTGGCCAGCACCTTGCCCGTGATCTCGCCGCAGCGGAACAGGTGGTGCAGGAAGGCGCGGCTGTGCCCGCTGCACAGCGAGCAGCCGCAAGCGGCGTCCAGCGGGCGCGGATCGTCGCGATAGCGGGCGGTCTTGATCCGCACCATCCCGGCCGACGTGAACAGCGTCCCGTGACGGGCGTTGCGCGACGGCAGCACGCAGTCGAACAGGTCGACGCCGAGCCTCACGGCGTGGAGGATGTCCTCGGGCGTGCCGAGCCCCATCAGGTACCGCGGCCGGTCCTCGGGCAGCGCGGGCGCCACCCAGGACACCGTCTGCCGGCCCAGCTCGCGATCCTCGCCGACGCTGACGCCGCCGATCGCGTAGCCGTCGAAGGGCAGCGCGGCCAGGTCCGCCACGCTGCGGAGCCGCAGGTCCTCGAAGAAGCTGCCCTGGACGATCCCGAACAGGCCGGCGGCTCCGGGGCCGGCGGCACGCCAGCGGTCGAGGGAACGTCGCGCCCACAACGTCGTGCGGCGCAACGACTCGGCCGCCGCTTCGTGCTCCACCGGCCACGGGGGGCACTCGTCGAGGACCATCGCGAGGTCGACGCCCATCAGGTCCTGGACCTCGACCACCCGCTCCGGCGTCAGTTCCACCCGACTGCCGTCGTGGGGACTCTGGAACATCACCCCGCCATCGGTGACCCGCCGCAGGCCGGCCAGGCTGAACACCTGGTAGCCGCCGCTGTCCATCGCCAGCGGACCGTCCCAGCCGATGAAGTCGTGAAGCCCGCCGAGCCCGGCGATGCGCTCCGCGCCCACCCGCTCCAGCAGGTGGAAGAGGTTGGTCATCAGGAGCTGCGCCCCGGAAGCCAGAAGCCGGTCGTGACCCATCCCCTTCACCGCGCCCAGGGTGCCGACCGGCATGAACGCCGGGGTCTCGACCACACCGTGCGGCGTCGTCAGACGACCCAGCCGGGCGAGCCCGGACCGACGCTCGACGCGGAACCGCAGCCGACCGGAACGGGCGGACGACTCCGCCTCAACCTGGTCCACCACAACCTGGTCCACCACCGAAGTCAGGGCTTCTTGAGGTCGACCTTCGTCACTTCGACATCGTCCGGCAACGTGAGAATGAACTCCTCGTCGTCGATCGGCTCGTTCAGGACCATGTCTTCGAGCTCGATCAGGAGCTCGTCGCCGCTGGCCCCCACGACCTTGAAACTCCGTGGCAGAAAGGTCTCGGCGTCGATCCAGATGTCGATCGTCCTGGCGTACTTCTCGACTCTCCTGTAGTCCGCCGTCAGGTGCAGGTAGTACGGAGCCCCCTCTTCCTCGGGAAACTCCACCCGGACCGTGAAGTACTTCATCAGCGTCTCGAGACTGCCGGCCGGTCCCAGATAGACGAGCACCTGCTCCGAGAGGCGGCCGACCTCCGCCACCTTCGCCGTGCCGAGGTCGGCGTACCAGGTCGTCGCCACATCGCCCCGCACGGTCACCACCATCGGATCGGGTTCGACGATCTCCCAGCGGAGTTCCTCGGGCGGCCGGTAGCGGAACCAGCCCTGACTCTCCTCCGGCTCGAGCAGCAGCTCGCTGCTCTCGTACTGCACCAGGCGCGCCTGGAGGGTCTCGATCCGGTTCTGCTCGTACTTCACCCGCTCCACCAGCCGGCTCATCCGTTCGCGCAGGCCGATGCCCTCGGCCCCCGGATCGGGAGGCGCGGCCGGGGCTTCCGGCGACTGGGCCCGGAGCACGGGAATCGCTACCAGGGCCAGGAGCGCCAGGAACAGCACGCCCTGCCTCGACGCGCTGCCGCTGGACCTGAACCCGAGGTACGTCATCGTATTGGCCGGAGCCAGCCGTAGAGTAGCAACCAGTGACCCACCCGATGAACGCGTCTCCCAAGCTCGCCTTCCGCGATCCGATTCACGGCTTCATCGAAGCCGACGAGCTGGAGGCCGCGCTGATCCGGACCAGGCCGATGCAGCGCCTGCGACAGGTCCGGCAACTCGGCCTGACCCATCTCGTATTCCCCGGCGCCGAGCACAGCCGCTTCGGGCACGCCCTCGGCACGATGCACCTCGCCGGGCGCGTCTACGACGCCCTGGCGCGGGCCGACGAGATGCCGCTCGACCCCGGTCCGCGGGCGCGCGCCCGCCGCCTGGTCCGGGCGGCCGCCCTGCTCCACGACCTCGGCCACGCCCCGTTCAGCCACTGGGCCGAGGACCTGTTCGAGGACGGGATCGACCACGAGGAGATGAGCCGGCGCCTGCTCGCCGGCGACGAGATCGGCGACGTCTTCGAGCGCTTCGGCGACGGGGTCGAGGGCTCGGACGTGATCCGGCTGCTCGGCGACCGGCTCGACGGACCGGAGCGGCTGCTCTCGCCCATCGTCAGCGGCGAACTCGACGTGGACAAGATGGACTACCTGCTGCGCGACTCCCTCTTCTGCGGCGTGCGCTACGGCAACTTCGACCTCGACCAGGTCGTCTCTACCGTGCGGCCCCTGGTCGACGACGCGACCGGCGAGCACCGGCTGGGCATCGACGCCGAGGGTCTGCACGCGGTCGAGAGCCTGATCCTGGCCCGCTACTACATGTTCACGCAGGTCTACTTCCACGTCACCGGCAAGGCCCTGGAACTCCACCTGAACGAGTGGCTGCACGAGCAGGGGATCACCTGGAGCAGCGATCCCGACCGGTTCCTGGCCGACGACGACGGCGAGATGATGACCCGGATGCGGCGTTCGGACAGCCTGCACGCGCGCGCCATCACGGACCGCGCCCATTTCCGGCTCGCCCACGAGACCGAGGAGCACCTGGCGCCGGAACAGAAGCTCGCGTTCGAACGGCGCCTCGAACCCCTGCGCGAGCGCTACGGCCGGGATCTCTTGATCTCGAACTCGGCCAAGGATCCTCACCGGCTCGGCCGCGGCCGGGTGCCCGTCCGTCAGGCGAACGGACGGCTACTGCCGCTCGAGGAAGCCAGTCACTTCATGCGCTTTCTTCGGCGGATCGATCGTTACAGGGTCTACTGCAGCGAGGCCGTCTACGACGAAGTGAAGCTGGTGCTCGCCGGCTGATCCCCGGCCGGCGCGACCAGGATCGACTCTCGACCGACCGGATGGAGCAGGCTGGCGGCATCGGGCCGAAGCCTCGCCACCAGGCGCACGATCAAGCGGCCCTCCACCTCGAACTTCGCCTCGTAGTTCGTCCGCGGCCCCTCGGGCCAAGCCCCGGGCAGGTGCTCGACGTCGACCGCGGGATGGGCCTCCAGCGTCTCCACGACCGCCTCGCCGTACTCGACGTGGTCGGTGGCGAAACACAGCCGTCCCGAAGTCGGCTCGAGCAGCGCCAGCGCCAGATCGACCGTGCGCGGGTCGAGCAGCCGGCGACGATGGTGCCGGCTCTTGGGCCACGGATCGGGGAAGTAGATGTGGACGGTACGGGCCATCGCCGCGGGCAGCAGCGTCGAAATCAGGTACAGCGCCTCGCCGCGCAGCAGGACGAGATTGTCAAGGGCCCGAGCCCCGGCCCGGCGAGCCGCCAGCCGGAAGTACTTCGACACCATCTCCACACCGAGAAACGGACGCCCGGGCGCCGCGGCGGCCGACGCGAGCAGGAACCGGCCCTTGCCGAAGCCGAGCTCGACCTCCCAGTCCGAGCGCTCCTTGAAGGCCGCCAGCAACTCGGACCGGCAGGACGCGAGGCCGCGGAACCCGGCGCCGCTCCAGGCCACTGGCGTCAATGCGCTCAGAGCAGTCCCCGGCGGCCCGGGGCCTGCAGTTGCGAGGCGACCAACAGCGCGTTCAAAGCAACTCCCGGCGGCCAAGGGCCTGCAGTTTCTCGACCATACGGCGCACGTCCTGCGCCCGCTCGCGCGGCACGACGAGCACCGCGTCGCCGGTCCTGACGATCGCCAGGCCCTCGACGCCGATCGCCGCCACCGTGCCGGCGTCGGCGAAGAGGAGGTTGTCCCGCGCATCGACGGCGAAGGTGGAGCCCACCGTCCGGTTGCCGTCGCCGTCCTCGGGCAGCGCCTCCGCCAGCGACCCCCAGGAGCCGAGATCGTTCCAGCCGCAGTCGGCCACGACGCATCCGATCGAGGACAGCCGCTCCATCAGTCCGTAGTCGATCGACACGGACTCGAGCTCCGCGTATAGCGCCCGCCGGCGCTCCGGGTCGCTCCCCTCCGCGGCCAGACGCTCGAGGCCGGCGGCGAGTTCGGGCAGGTACCGGCGGTAGAGATCGAGCAGAACGGAGCCCCGGAACAGGAAGATCCCGGCGTTCCAGAAGTGACGGCCGGACGCCTTGAAGCGAACCGCCGTCTCCGGGTCCGGCTTCTCGGTGAACCGCGCCACCCGCTCGACACTCCCGGCCTCCGTGGGCGCCTCGAGCTCCAGGTAGCCGTAGCCGGTTTCGGCCCAGGCGGGTGCGATGCCGACGGTCACCACGTCATGGTCGCCGCGCTCGACCGCCTGGGCACCCACGCGAAGCACCTGCCGGAAGGCATCCTCGTCGGCGACCCAGTGGTCGGATGGAAACACCCCGATCACGTCGGGCCGACCCTGTTCCGGCATCGAACGCACGGCCCAGCCGATCGCCGGCGCCGTGTTGCGGCCGCTCGGTTCGCCCAGGATGCGCGAGGGGCAAAGCCCCGGCAGCTCGGCGGCGACCGCGGGCGCCAGTTCCTCCGTCGTGCAGACCCAGAGCCCGTCCGCGCCGCAGAGCGGCTCGATCCGGCGCGCGGTCGCGTCGAGAAGCGAGCCGCCGCCGAGCAGGTCGAGGAGCTGCTTCGGGCGTTGCCTCCTGCTCACCGGCCAGAACCGCGAGCCGATACCGCCGGCCAGGATGAGACCAATCATCGCTCAGGCCGCCTGGTCAGTCGCCGGCGCCATCGGTGCGCCACAGCGCGATTTCGGCCAGTGACTTGCGCCGCAGGTCGGGCACCTCGCAATCCGGCGCCGGGTAGCCGACCGGAAACAGGATGTACGGCTTCTCGTTCGGCGGCCGCTCGAGAATCTCGCTCAGGAAGCGCATCGGGCTCGGCGTGTGGGTCAGCGTGGCGAGGCCCATTCCGTGCAGGGCCGCGATGAACAGGCCGCAGGCGATGCCGACGCTCTCCTTGACGTAGTAGTTCTTGCGCTTCGCTCCCTGTTCGTCGAAGCCGAACAGCTCGGCGAACACGACGACGATCCAGGGCACGGTGGTCAGGAAGGGCTTGCGCCAGTCCGTGCCCAGAGGCTTGAGTGCCTCCAGCCACTCGTCCGGCATCCGGCCGCCGAGATAGCTGTGCTTCTCTTCGGCCTCCGCCGCGTCCCGGATCCGCGCCTTGATCTCCGGATCGCTGACCGCCACGAACCGCCAGGGCTGGCGGTGCGCCCCCGAGGGCGCGGTCGACGCTGCCTCGATCGCCCGTTCGATCAGCCGCCGCGGCACCGGCTCGTCGGTGAAGAAGCGCACGCTGCGCCGGCTGTCGAACTCCTCGAAGATCCGGTCCGCCCGGCGTTCCATTTCGGGTGGCTCGACCCGAGGGGGCCGGTAGGAAACGAAGACCGGAGCGTCCGGCTCAGCCACCCGCCCGCTCATCCGGCATCAAGGCCCCTGCCCCGGTTCCGACGACTGTTCTCCCGCCGCGGTCCGAAGGAGTTCCTCCTCGACCACGCCGGCCAGATCTTCGTAGGCGACCGCGCCCGCGAGCGGCCGGCCGTTCACGAACAGGGCGGGCGTCCCGTTGACCCCGACCTGGATTCCGGCACGCCGGTCGGCCTCCACGCGCTCCGGCGTGTCCTCGGCCTCCATGCAGGCGGCGAAGGCCTCCGTGTCGAGCCCGGCGCGCTCCGCCTTCTCCGTCAGGTCTGACGCGGTCAGCGTGTCCTGCTCCTCGAACATCAGATCGTGAAGCTCCCAGAAGGCGCCCTGGTCCTGGGCGCACACCGCGGCCTCGGCGGCGCCCTGGGCGTTGGGATGGATCGCGTGCAGCGGGAAGTGACGGAACACGAGGCGCACCTCGGTCGGGTACTCCTCGAAGAGCTGCTCCAGGGTCGGCAGGACCCGCTTGCAGTACGGGCACTCGAAGTCCGACCACTCGACGATCGTCACCGGCGCCTCGGCTTCTCCGCGTACCGGGCCGCTACCTGGATCGACAGACAGACGGTACGGCTCGAGCAGGTACTCGATCTCGTGCCCGTCCTCGAGCTGCTCCACGAACCGCTGCTGGGCCAGAAACACCCGGACCTGGTCCTCGAGTTCCTCTCGCCCGCCGCTGAGGCGGCCTTCGTTCTCGGTGAAGAAGGCGTCGATCTCCTCGTCCGTCAACTCGGCCTGGAGACGCTCCATCTCCCCCTCGCGCCATTCCTCCGGCGAAAGGTCCGCTTCCCCGGCCGCGGCGATCACCAGGCGATCGCGGACGATTCCCTCGAGCGTTCGCTCGATCAACTGGTGCCGCTGGGAGTTGACCTGTAGCTCGCACTGGATGCGCTGCTCCGCCAACTGGTCCAACTGCGCGGCAGCCCGTTCCAGGGCCTCGTCGTGGCTGATGTCCACCCCGTCGAGCCGGGCCGCGGCCGGCTCCTGGGGATTCTCTTCCTGGGCAGAAGCCCCGGACTCGGGCCGCAGGACCAGGAAGGCGATCACCGCCAGCAGGACGGCGTAGACGGCGGCGTGAACGCCCCAGGCGGACCGACTATTGCTCTCGGAACTCTCTGTACTCAAGGGTCTCCTCCTCGGCGGTCACTCTACCGGAGGCGCCGGGCTAGCATGGCCGCCGGATGGCCGGACGGTTCATCACTTTCGAGGGTCTCGACGGCAGCGGCAAGTCGACCCAACTCGAACGCGTGGCCCAGCGCCTCGGGCGCCAACGAGTCGCCCATGTTGTGACCCGGGAGCCCGGCGGCACGCCGTTCGCCGACCTCTTGCGCGAGTTGTTCCTGAGACGGGAGGCGGCCCAGGTCGATGGCGTGGTCGAACTGATGCTCGTGTTCGCCAGCCGCCGCCAGCACCTGATCGAGGTGATCGAGCCCGCCCTGGCCTCCGGGGCGGTCGTGCTGTGCGACCGCTTCACGGATTCCACCTACGCCTACCAGGGCGGCGGCCGCGGCGTGCAGCCGGAGCTGATCGCGAAGGCCGACCGGCTCGCCACAGACTGCCGCGCGCCTGACCGCACGCTCTTCTTCGACCTGACGCCCGAGGAAGCGCAGAGGCGGCGGCGTGGCCGTACCGCCGATCGCATCGACCGGGAGAGCCTGGCCTTCTACCGCCGGGTCCATGCCGCGTTCCGGGAGCGGATCGCCGGCGAACCGGATCGCTTCCGCCACATCAACGCGTCGGCGCCCATCGGGACGGTCGCGGAAGCCGTCGAGGAAGCGCTCTCGGACCTGCTTCCGCAACCGCGGCCTGACCGGCCGGAAGGCGCATGAACCGGGCCGCCCAGGAGCTGACAGGGCTCGCGGCCGAGGGCCGGCTGTATCCGTCGGTCATCCTCCACGGAGGCGAGGCGAAGGAGCGCTTGGCCCTCGCCAGCCGGATCGCCCGGGCGCTGCTGTGCGAACGGGAGCCGGACATGCGCCCGTGCGGCAAGTGCAAGCACTGCCGGCGGATCGACCTCGAGGCCGACACGATCTTCCATCCCGACTTCGTCTTCGCGCGCCGCGACCCGAAGAAGAGGGAAACGGTCATCCCCGTCGACAAGGTCCGAACCCTCTTGCAAACGGCCCAGGTGTCGCCGTTCGAGGCCCGGGGGCAGGTGTTCGTCATCGTCGAAGCGGAAACGCTGCATCCGGCCGGAGCGAACGTGCTGCTCAAGACCCTCGAGGAGCCGGCCGACCGGTCGCCCAGGAACTTCCTGCTGCTTGCCTCGTCGGCGAACGAGCTGTTGCCCACGCTGCGCAGCCGGTCGCTGACCGTCTACCTCGGCGCCGGCGATGCCGCGGGCGACGACGACGAGGACCTGGTGGCCGACCTGGTCGAGCTCTGGCGCCAGCGGCCCGGCGACGACGCCTTCGCCCTGTGGGTCTCGGCCCTGGCCGGACGTCTGGTCCAGGGAGGGGGCTTCGAGGACATCCGCGCGCGCCAGTGCTGGACCCGGATTGCCGGCGCGCTGGCGACCGCGGCCCGCGCCCTGGACGACCGGGCCGATCGAGCCGCCGCGCTCGCCCTGTCCGCCGACCTGCTCGATGCCCACCGATTGCGGCAGCGCTCGATCCAGCCTCAGCGCATCGTCGCAGGCCTGGCCGCGCGCCGCCTGCGCCGCGACCGGCCCGAGGCTGGTTTCGAGAGCTCGGTGAACGTGTTGATCGGACCGCCTTGAGGAAAGACCGGGTGCGCACTGGGTGCGGCAAACACTGGGTGCGGCAAACACTGGGTGCGGCAAACACTGGGTGCGCCGGCCTTCTGGCCGGCTGCCGCCGAAGGCGGCCAGAAACACGCGCCGGCCGAAGGCCGGCACCGCTCCACGCGGCCACGTCGCAGAACTGCATCGCGCACGCCGCTTCGCGGCGGCGCCCGGAATGCCGGCCAGAAGGACGGCGCACCCAGTGTTCACGGCATCCGCTCCGGGCTCCGCAGCCGCGGCCAGCGCCGCCGCACCTCCGCCACCTCCACTCCAAGCCGGGCAGCGATCCGGTCCTGCCGGCGCGCCATGTCCGCCAGGTCGACCGGGTAGACGTTCCGCCGCAGCGGGTCGTCGAGTCCGATCAGGTTCCGTGAGTCGATCGCGGGGCCGATCCAGTCCGTCACCTCCCGCGCCTTCGCCGGGTCGGCCGAACGCTCCTCGAGCTCCTCGAACAGCCGGTGACGCACCTCCCCGCCGGCGCCGAGGAAGCCCTGCCAGCACCAGCCGCCGTCCGGAGGGTCGAGCAGCCGCTGGCGCAGTTCGTCAAAGCTCGCGGCGGCGAAGTAGGCCATCGCGGCGGCGGTGAAGCTCTCGAAGTCGTCCATCGTCCGGTAAGCGGCGACGAGCAGCCGGTCGATGTGGTCCGCCTCCGCGGCCAGGAGCCGTCCGTACCTTTCGACAGCCGCCGGCGACGGCAAGCCCCCGCGGCAGAGAGCGGCGATCCGCTCGACGGCGAGCAGGCTCCACGCGATGCCGGTCGAGAACATCGGGTCGGCGAAGGCGTAGCTGTGGGGCAGAAGCAGCCAGGCCGGACCGGCGGCCCGGTCGCGGCGGTAGGCGACGCCGGACCGCCCCTCCAGGTCGCGCCGGGCCCGATGGCCGGCGAACTGGTTCGCCAGCGACGGGTAGCGCCCGAGCAGCCCGGAGAACACCCCGCCGGCAGCCGACGCAGCCGCGCGGCGCCCGCCGGCCAACCGCTCGATCGCCCCGGCGGCAGCCGGGCGATCCTCCGCAAGCAAGACACCCGCGCTGAGCGAACCGTCGTCGAAGGCGAGCTGGTACATCCAGCCCTCCTCCAGCAGGTGGTGGGCCGCGCTCCAGCGCTCGGGAAAGGGCGAGCCCGGCCACTCGCCGCGGTCGAAGGCAGCGACGCCGTCGAAGTGCGAAAACACCAGAGTCGTCTGCAGCCGCGGCCGCAGCGAACGCACGCCCAGATCTTCGGCGAGCGGCGATCCCCCCGTCGCGTCGATCAGGAGGCCGGCTTCGACGACGCGGTCGCCGGCCCGGATCCGGACCGGACCGGCGCCAGGGGCCTCCGGCACGGACACGACCTCGACCGCCGCGTCCTCCCGGCAGTCCACGCCCTCGGCCAGCGCACGCTCGAACAGAAAGCGGTCGACATCCGCGCGCAGCCACTGGTTGTCGGCGGCATCGTCGTCCGGCGAAGCGGCGACGACCAGGCGCCGACTGTTGGCCGCGTCCGGCTCGAAGGCCCGGCCGGGGCGGTGGGCGTAGAAACAGAAACCCCGCTTGAGCCCGCCGCCGACCTCGGGCAAACCGCGCCGCCAGCGCCCGTGAGCGGCCAGCGTCCACAGATCGTCGAACCCGTAGCGCACGGCGAGCCGCTCCAGCGCCAGGTTGGCGAGCGGCGTGGACGACTCGCCGAGCGCGAACCGCGGGTGGCGGCCGCGCTCGAGCAGCAGGACGTCGCGGCCCTCCGCCCGGAGCGCCCGCGCGAGGATGGACCCCGCGAAGCCACCCCCGGCAATGACGACCTCGCGCCGCTCAGTGGCACACATCACAAACCGTCCGCCGCGGCACACCCGTCCGGTTCATCTCCCGGATCACCTCAAGCCGCGCACCCCGGCAGGCCCTGCACGCCGAACCCACCCGCTCAAGATCCCAGGGATCGAGCTGCACCGCCGCCTTGCCGCCGGCCACTTCCATCCCCCGCGCCAACGCCTCCTCCACCAACTCCAGATCGGGCGCCCGAAACGACCCGAGCCGCTGCAGCCGTTCCAGCTCCCCGTTGCCGCCCCGCACCGGAATCAGCGCGACCGAGCGCGCGCCGGCCTCCGCCGCATGCCGCACGCTCGCAGCCGCCCAACGAGCCTGCTCCGCCGCCGGCACGAACGGCACGCCGACGAGCACGAACACCCGCAGGTCGATCCCGTCCGCCAGCAGCCGCGCGGCCGCGCGGTCGAACTGCTCCAGGGTCAACTGCTTGCCGAGCCGCGGCAGGGCCCGCGGATGGACCGTCTCCAGGCCCATCGCGACTTCCAGGCAACCCTCGAGCCGGTCGGCGAATCGCCGCACCCGGCCGTCCACGAGGCGCGGGTGGCACTCGACGACCACCCGCTCGAACCCGTCCGCGAGCCGCGCGATCGGCTCCAGGTCCGCCTCCGGCACCGCGCGCGGCTCGAAGAAGTTGCTCGCGTTGTAGAGCTTGAGCCGGTCGCAGCGCTCGAGACCCGCCTCGTCAAGCAGACGGGGCAGACCCTCCAGGGCCGATCGCAACTGCGCCGGCAACGCGCCCACCAGCGTCGGACCAGGGATCGTGAAGCGCCACAGGTCGCAGAAGACGCAGGTGAACGGACACTCGGCCCCGGTCAGGAACACGGTCGCCGCCGGGCGGAGTTCGCCGTCCGGCTCCCGCTCCAGCTCTACCGTCACACCCTGGGGCTGCCAGGGGTCGAGCACGGGGCGCGGCGGCCGAAGGGCCCGCACGGCACCGGGTGCGCCGCCCTTCTGACCACCGGGTGCGCCGCCCTTCCGGCCACTGGGCGCGCCGCCCTTCCGGCCACTGGGCGCGCCGGCCTTCCGGCCACTGGGTGCGCCGGCCTTCTGGCCGGCTCCGGCTCCGGCACTGGGTGCGCCGGCCTTCCGGCCGGCTCCGGCTCCGGCTCCAACTCCGCTCAAGCAGCTACCCGTGGAGCGACTGGAAATGGCGGCGGTACTGGTCGGGCGGACGGTCGAAGGCGGCGGCGAACACATCCGCCGACGCCGCGCCCTCCTGGAAGCGCCGCTTGGGGAAGACCGGGAAGTCAAGCCCCAGCACCCGCTTCATGCCGCGGCGCACGACTTCGCCCTTCAGCTCGTACAGCGCCTCGTGCGAGCCACCGACCAGCGCGTCGAACGGGATCGCCTCGGCCACCGCGATGACCGCCGGACGGGTGAAGGGACTGAAGCCATCGAACCCGAGCAGCCGGGCCGGCGCGTGGGTGCGGACGGTCGCCCTCCCCAGGCCGCCCGAGTACGTCTGGGAGTGCTTGATCGCGTCGACGCCCCAACCCTCCTGGTAGAGCATCGAGTTGCCCACCACGCTGGTGATCGTCAGCTCGCCGTTCTCCTCCAGCGGGTAGTCCTTCAGGTTCTCGTCGCCGCCGTCGCCGTCGACCAGCAGCCGCCAGTCCGGGTAGCGCGCCCGAATGCCACGCAGAAGCGCCAGACCGACCGCGGCGCACTCGACGTCGAGCGGCTTGTAGTCCTCGATCACCTCGACCGCCCGCAGCGGATCGACCGCCTCGGCGCCGGCCGCGATCTCCTCGCCCAGCATCTCGAGGTCCACGCGCCGGAGGAACTCGCGCGCCTGGGCGGCGTCGCCCGCGCCGTCACCGACGCGAAGCGTGAACGCCTTGAGCCGGGTGGCGCTCGCACCACGCTCGAGCAACGCGCGGTTGAGCCCCACCAGCACGGCGCCGCTGTCGATGCCGCCCGAGAAGCAGACCCCGATCGGCTCTCGCTCCCGGTCCTCCGGCATCGCGGCGAGCCAGCCGCGGAGCTCGAACATCAGGGCCTCGACGTAGCGCTCGCCGATCAGGTCCAGGTCCGGCGGCAACGTGCCGCGCGGTGGATCGAAGAAGCGCTCGTGGGTCGGGTTCGGATCGGGGCAGCCGATCAGGCGCAGCGTCGTCTGGTGGTGCGCCGGGACCATCCGCGTGTAGGTCGGGTGGAACTGGTCGAGATACCCCTCGCCTTCGAGGCAATCCCGGATCTCGTCGATCCGCTGGGCGATGACGAGCATCGGCCCGGACGACTCCTTGGCCAGGAAGTAGCGCATCGGCCGGTCGAGGCTGCGGGCCAACACGACGTCCACTCCACGCCGCGCGGCGAGCGCGAACGACCCGTCGATGCCCAGCACCGCCTCGGGGCCGCGCAGCAACCGTTGCCGGGCCTCGTCCGGCGTCATGTTCCACAGCCGCTGTTCGCTGTCGTCGATCAGGTTGAGAACGCGTGCGATCGGTCTGTCCACCGTCTTCCTCCCTCCGTTGAGGCCGTCGTCTGACTCTCCCCGCATGGTACTGTCCTCGCGATGTCCAGGCACCTCCCCACCCCTGTTTCACCGGGCCGCGGGCGGCTCCGGACTGGGTTCCGGGGCGCCGTTTTCGTCTTGGTCTGTACAGGTGTCTCGACCGTACACATCGGCTGCCAAAGCGCGCCCGAGCCTGAGGAATCCGGCCCGACCCAGATCATCCTCGAAGAGATGGGGATCGGGTTTGCAGATCTGCCGGACGGCTGTACGCAGGTCGACTCGATCGACGAGCCGCTGGAGCTTGCCTGCGAACTCCTCGAGACAACGGAGACGGCAGCGGGGCCCGCGGGCAGCGTCCGGATCGAACTCGACGAGCCAACCGACTTCGGCATCGAACTGGCGGAGGTCTCCGCCCTGGACGTCCTCCGCGAGGAGCACCGGCCGCTGTTCGAGGCGCTGCCCGGAGGCGAGTTCCTGGGCGTCGGCGGCGCGCTCTTCTACGGCCCCTTCGGAGCCGCGCGCTACACCCGCGGACGATTCCAGGCCGAGGACGGCGCAACGCTCCAGCGGATCCGGTTCTTCATGGTCCACCCCACGCAGAACCGGGTCCTCACTCTCGTCTATGACCATCCGGTGGTCGACAACGCGGACTCGGCCGCACGGATCAACAACCATCTCCTCATGCTTCTGGAAAACCTCAGAAGCTCGGACGATCTGCAGGCCGCCGCGGCCGAGGGCGAGGCGCCAGCCGAATACTGAGTCCGCCGCCTCCCGGAGGAGTTGACCGGTGCTCCCCCGCTGGCTCGACGACGACGAGGCTCTCGGACCCGATCCGGACGCCGCCGAGGACGTACCCCGGCACGATCGGCAGGCCGCCTGGTGGCGGCCGGGCCGGCGCGTCGGCCCGAAGACGCTCGCCGTCTTCAGCCGCCAGTTCGCGGTCCTGCTCGATGCCGGCCTGCCCCTGCTCCAGAGCCTGGAGATCCTCAGCGTCGAGGGTCAGCACCCCGGCCTGCGGAGGATCCTGCTCGACGTCCGCGCCGAGGTCGAAGCGGGTTCCAGCCTCGCCGACGCGCTGAGGCGCCGGCCGCGCGCCTTCGGCGATCTCTACGTCAATCTCGTCGCGGCGGGCGAGGCCAGCGGCGCCCTGCACACCGTGATGGACCGGCTGGCGACCCACATCGAGAAGGTCGCCGCGCTGCGCAACCAGGTCCGTTCCGCCCTGACCTATCCGGCCGCCATCCTCACCGTCGCCGCCGCGGTCGTCTTCCTCATCCTGTGGAAGGTGATCCCGGTGTTCCAGCACCTCTTCGACGACATGGGCGGCGACCTGCCACTCCTGACCCGGCTCGTGGTCGGCACGAGCGAGTTCATCGGCGCCTACGTGCTCGTGCTGGTCGCGCTCCTCGCGGTGGCCGGGTTCGCCGTGCCTCGGCTGCTCCGCACGCGGCAGGGACGGCAATCCGCCGACGGTCTCCTGCTGCGGCTGCCCGTCGCCGGCAAGCTCATGCTGCGCATCGTCACCGGCCGGACCTGCCGCACCCTGTCCATCCTGCTCTCCTCGGGCATTCCCATCCTGAACGCCCTGTCCATCGCCGCCGAGGCCGCCGGCAACGTCGTCGTCGCGGGCGCCCTCCACAAAGTGCGCCGCGAAGTCGAACAGGGTCGTCCCATCCACGAGTCCCTCCGACAAACGAAGATCTTCCCCGCCATGCTCTGCCAGATCGTCTACGTCGGCGAACAGACCGGCACCCTGAGCCCCATGCTCACCCGCATCGCCGACTTCTACGAGGAGGAGGTCGACAACGACGTCGACGCGATGATGAAGCTCCTCGAACCCGCCCTGATCAGCATCCTCGGCATCGTGATCGGCACGATCGTGATCTCGATGTACCTGCCGATGTACTCCGCGCTGACGCAGATCGGGTGAGCGACAAGGGTCCGGGCTACACTTCGCGGTCGCCGCTCCGCGGCGGCGATTTGCCCCGCGGGTCAGAAGACTCGCGGTTACGCGAGGGCTGACCCTCGGCTACAAACACCGCATGCTGTCACCCGAAGAAGCCTGGACCGCGATCGCGGCGGAAGCGCAGACACTCGAAGTCGAGCAAGTCTCCAGGGCGGATTCTGTGGGCCGGGTGCTGGCAGCGGGCCTCACCGCGACCGTCGACGTACCCGCGCACGACGTATCGGCGATGGACGGCTTCGCCCTCGGCGCCGACGTCGAACCGGGAACCGCGCTGCCGGTCGAGGGAATCGTCGCCGCGGGAGACCCGCCGGGAGCGGAGCTCAGGTCCGGGGCGGCCATGCGGATCATGACCGGAGCCCCGGCGCCTGCCGGGGCGGACCGGGTGATCCCGATCGAACAGACCGAGTTCGATGCCGCCGACGAAACGGGGACCACGGGAGCCGTCCGCATCGTGGAACCGGTGCCGGCGGACAGCCACATCCGGCGGCAGGCCGAAGTCACCGCGGCCGGCGGGCCCCTGCTGGCGGCGGGAGAGCTGCTGACGCCAGGCGGAGCCGGCGTGCTGGCGACACACGGCATCCCGGAGGCGCCGGTGTTCCGCCGGCCCACCGTCGCCACGCTCTCGACCGGCGACGAGATCGTGCCGGCCGAGGCGGAGCCGGGACCGGGCCAGCTTCGGGACTCGCACCGGGACTTCCTGGCAGCCGCTCTCTCGCAACTGGGCATCAGCGCCCGCTCCCTCGGCATCGCGCGGGATGACCCCGCCGAGCTCCAGGCAAAGGTCGAACGCGGCCTGGAGTCCGACGTGCTCCTGATCTCCGGCGGCGTCTCGATGGGTGAGTTCGATTTCGTCGAACAGGTTCTCGGCGACACGGGTCTCGGCTGCCGCTTCCTGTTCGACGCGGTCGCGATCCAGCCGGGGAAGCCCCTGGTGGCCGCCCGCCACGACCGGGGTTGGGTGTTCGGCCTGCCCGGCAATCCCGCCTCGGCGATGGTCACCTACTGGCTGTTCGTGCGCCCCCTGTTGCGAGTGTTGACGGGCGCGGACGACAGCTACTGGCAGGGCGCCCTTCGAGCCCGTCTCGAAGGCGACCTCCCGGGCGCGAAGTGGCGCGACCGCTTCCTTCCCTGCCGGCTCCGGACCGAGTCCGGGAGGGTGCTCGCGGACCCGCGACCGCCCCTCGGCTCCCACGACCTGGTCGCCTACGGCGCCGGCGCCGGACTCGTGCGCGTGCCGAAGCACAGCGCCCCGGCCGCAGCCGGGGATCCCTGCGAAGTCCTGCCGCTGTAACGCCGCCCTTCACTCCGCGCCTGCTGCTACACTCACGCGCCGCCGACCCGGAGGGGCCGTAGCTCAGTTGGGAGAGCGCTTGAATGGCATTCAAGAGGTCGTGGGTTCGACTCCCATCGGCTCCACCATTCCGGTCGGCTTGAAGAACATCCACGCCTGCGCCGGAAGCCGGCCAGACGGCCGGCGCACCCAGTGGTTCTAGCCGCCCGGCCGGGCGCTGTCGAGCATCGCCAGGAATGCCTGGCGCTGCTCTCGCATCGTGGATGCGGGTCCGACGGCGCGAAGGAACCAGGGACCACCGGGCGCTTCGATGACCGCGCCGTAGAGCGCGAAGTCCGGCTGGTCCGTGGTCGGGAAGCTGCCGATCGTGCTCGCCTTGACCATGCCCTCGAGTTCGATCCAGATGCGGCGGACGCCGTCGCTCTCGCGGCTCTGCGTGACCGGCTCGGGAGCGCCGGGATCAAGGACGACCTGGCTCTTCCAGCGTTCGATGTTCGCCGCCGCGCCCCCGCCGCCGCCGGGCCCGAAGAAGTACATCGAGATCTCGGCCACACCCCCCGAACCGGGGATTTCGGCCTCGAGCATGCGCATCGACGATCGGGGTTCGAGCTGGTTCCAGGCCGCCGGCAGCGCGATCGACACGCCGTTGGCGGTCACCGGCGCCGACAGCTCGACTGCCTCCGCTCCTTCCTCGGCGCCCGCGTTGCCCTGGGCCGGCGCATCCGGGCCACAGGCCAGGAGCAGAAGCGCCAGGCCGAGCGCCGGCACGCGGGGTAGCGAAGTAGCGGTCGGCGTCGTCATCGTTGGCTCCTCATGCGGTCATGGACTCAGGCGAACAGCCGGTGGGCTGAGGATATGCTGCCCGGCGGAAGCGCTCGGGGGCTGGTGCCTCCTGCGGTCTTCAAAACCGTTGTCGGGGGCGTAATGCGTCTCCGGGGTGGGTTCGATTCCCATGCGCTTCCGCCACCGGCGCAAGCACCGGCTACGGTGCCGCTACGAGGCCGCGGCGGTCTTCGAGCTGTCGCTCTTCCCGGAAGAACTGGACGCTCCCGCCTTCTTGCCCGAGTCCGCGGACGACTCCTTCGCCGCGGACTTGCCGTTGCTTTCCGAGCCGTTGCCATTCGCCGCGGCGCGATCGGACTCGCCTCCCCCGGCCGGACTCTTGTCCTTGCGGGCGTAGTCGTTCACGTACCAGCCGCTGCCCTTGAACTGGAACGCGGGCGCGGAGAGCAGTTTCTTCAGGCTGCTCCGGCCGCACTCCGGACACTCCTCAAGCGGCGGCGCGGCGAACGCCTGGATCGCCTCCAGCGTGGCCTCGCAATCCGTGCATCGATACTCGTAGAGAGGCATGACGGCGGCGGATGATAGCAGTTGGCAGCAGTCTCCGGCGCAAGCTGCCAATCACTGGGTGCGCCGGCCTCCGGACCTGCGCCTCCCGCCAGCCGTTAGAACTGGTAGGCCAAACCCACGCTGGCGTTGGCGTAGGTGCTGTCGGCATCGATGTCCGCGTAGTGGCCCGACAGTTCGATGACGACCGAGAGCCGCTTGTTGATCGGGAAGTCGCCGGACACGCCGAGCGTCAGGCCGGGGCCCTCCTCCGAGTCCACGCCGTTGCCGAGCTGATAAAGGCCGAGGCCGAAGAACACCCCCGACTCGTAGTAGAGCTCCTGGAAGCGGTACTCACCGGCGATCGTCGCGTACCGGAACGTCGGGCTCTCCAGAGTGCCGACCTGATCACCGCTGAGACCGATGCTCCCGAAACGAACTCCGACCGCGGTGCGCGGCTGCGTACGCCAGGAGAACGCCGCCTGCACGCCGCTGCTGTCGGTTCCCTCACTGAAACTGCCGCCGATCGACGGGCTGAGCGTGACCGTGTAGCTGTAGCGCTCCTGGGCCGCGGCCGAGCCCGCACCGGCGAGCAGGAGAAGGAGCGCCGCCAGCAACAGGACAACGGGACGGCAGGCGGGTCGCGGCGCCCGCGGTCGCCCGCATCCGGGGCGGGAATGAGGTTCCGATGCGGTCAAGTGAATCTCCTTTCGGCGCGGCGGGCACTCTAGCAACCAGTGCCCCAATGACTCGGACTCGGGCGGAATGACCCGTGGCCGAATGACTCGGGGCGGAATCCGTCCTGGTCAACAGAATGACCGGGAACGGACCACCCGCCCGAAGACTGCCTACTTCGTTCTACGGATCTCGACGGGGAAACGTCCGTATCCGATTTCGGTCCGTGGCCGTCCGCCTCGGCCGGACCCTCCGGAAATGCGCGAGGCCCCTCCGGAAATGCGCGCGGAGGAGCGCCGCCCTGGCCCTCGCCCTCATCCTGCCCCGTGTTTGCCTCGCCTGCTCCGCTCCGGCCCAACGGGAGCTCAGTCTGTGCCTCGATTGCCGCCGTCTGCTCGAGCCGCCCCGGCACGCTCTCGCGGCCGACGACCGGCTCGAGGGCTGCGATGCCTTCTTCTGGCTCTGGGCCTACCGGCCGCCGCTCGACCAGGTGATCCTGGGACTCAAGCACCGCCGTCTCGAGTACCTCGGAGGCCACATCGCGGCCGAAGCCGTAAACGCCCTGGGAATGGAGTTGGGCCGCGCCGAGTTGATCGTTCCGATGCCCATGCACTGGCGACGCCGCCTCGTCCGCGGCCGGAACCACGCCGAGTCGATCGCCCGTCCGCTGGCCGGGAACCTCGGCATCCCGTGGCGCGCCGCTCTCCGGCGCCGGACCCTGGGCCGACCCCAGGTCGGTCGCAGCCGGCGCCAGCGGCTCGCCAACCCGACCGTCATGTCCCACTGCCCCCGGCCGGCCGAGGTCCGGGATCGCGTCGTGCTCCTGGTCGACGATGTCGTCACGACGGGCGCCACGGCCACTCGCGCCGCGCGTTGCCTGCGAGCCGCCGGGGCGGCCGAGGTCATCGTTTTCACACCCGCGCGAACGCCGGGATGACCGCCCAACTCTTCCGCTATAGTGGTCCGCTGACATGAATTGCCGGAACCATCCCGGCGACTCCCGGTCGACCGTGGCGCTCCCGCGCCTGCTCTCGGCGGGAGTCCTCGCGCCGGTCGCCGCGGTCGCCCTGTTCGCCGCCGCGCCCGTCCGGGCGGGCCTCGACGTGCCCAGCCTCGGCGATCCGACCGCCGGCCGTCTGGTGGGCCGCGTCCACGCCGGCAAGGCGCCGCTGCCCAAGGCCCAGGTCTACGTCTACGACGTCGCGGACAGCAGCAAGGTTCTCGCGACGACGGATCGCTTCGGGCGCTACGCCTTCCAGCCCCTGCCCGCCGGCATCTACCGGGTGATCGCCCACCGGCCGGGCTACGTCCCCGCGGTGGCGGAACTCACGCGCACGACGGGCGAATCGGTCCAGTCTCTCGACTTCGAGCTGGGAACCCGGGCGCGTCGCTCAGGCAACGACGGCAAGGACGACGACGAGGACTTCTGGTCGATCCGCGCCCGCATCCCCATCGATGTCCTGCGCCAGATCCAGATCGCCGAGGCGATCGCCGACGATTCCGACTGGGCCCTCGAGACGGCGATCCAGCGGGAGCGATTCGAAGCCGAACTGAGGACTCTCTCCGGCATCGAGGAGGCCGGCGAGGCCGGCGCCCTGGTGCTGGGCAGCCAGCTCGATCTCCGCAGCCGGTTCGGCGAAACGCAGCTCGCCCTCCGCTCCGACCTGCGCGAGTTCAAGCGTCAGGCCTTCATGGCCGACACCGCGCAGCAACCGGTCGGCGACAGTCAGGCCTTCGCGCTCGACGTGAACCACCGGGGTTCGAACATCCAGTTCACCTCGCAACGCCACCGCTTCCAGGGTCCGCAGGCCGGAGCCTGGGACGACCTGGACTCCATGGCCGCCGGACTGGAGAGCTACGGCGTTCGCCTGGAACAGGCCGCCGGCGGCGGAGCCTCCCACTTCGAGGCCCGCTACACCGCGGACAACAACTTCCACCACGGCTTCGGCGACCTCTACGCCGGCCCCAGCGGGGTCCACAGCCGGGCGCTGGCCGCGATCGATTCCCCGATGTCGTCGACCACCCTCGAGTTCCGCGGCGCCTACGAGCGGCAGCTCACCGCCAGCACGTCCCTCGAGACCGGCATCAGCTACCGGGAGCGTCAGGCCTACGGCGACGGCCGGCTGTCCAGCTGGGGCGAGGATCCCCACCAGCGTTTCGACGTCTTCGGCCAGGGAGACTGGGAGATCCAGCCCACCGTCATCCTCGAATACGGCATGTTCAGCACCCTGAGCGACGGCAGCCTCTCGTTCACGCCCCAGGCCGGCTTCGTGGTCGAACTCGGTCCACACTGGCTGGCCAGCATCGCGGCGAGCCAGCGGGTCGACTCCGAACAGTTCCTGTTCCGCGACTTCCTGCCCGTGCAGTACCAGGACGACGACGCCTGCAGCACGACCTACGAGCACTGCTACCGCGTCAAGCTCAGCCGCCGGCTCGGCGCATCGGGCCGGGACCACGGCTTCGAGTTCGGCGTCAACCGGCGGCAGTTCGCCGACAACGTCCGGCTGTACTTCAGCCGCGACATCTTCGACCGGTTGGAAAGCCTGCTGCTGGTCGACGGCGACCAGGTCGAGGAAGTCCAGTTCGGCCTCCAGCAGCGCCTGGGCGAGAAGATCCTGACCCGCGTCAGCACCTCGGCCGCCGTCGGCGGCGGCGGTCTGCTCCGGGCCAAGGACGGCGGCAGTCTCCGCAACGACGTCCGCTACCTGGTCGCGAGCGCGGACACACGGTTCGAGCGCAGCTCGACCGGCGTCCTGGTGGCCTACCGCTGGGTCGAACAGGAACTCTCGCCAGTCACCCACGACGTCGCCGACTTCCGGCCCGCCGGCCTGGACACCGTGCTCGCCGTGGAACGCATCCAGCTCGTGCTGACCCAGGACCTGCCCTGGGTCACGGGCCTGCAGAACTGGGCCCTGCAACTCGAAATGCAGCTCAGCCGCGGACACGTCCCGATCGAGTCGGGCAACGACCCCGACCAGGTCCGCCGCCGCGTCGTCGCCGGCATCGCGGTCCGCTTCTAGGGCTGAGCCGGGCACCCGCCGTTCCGGGTTCAGAGGGGTCGGGCCCCAAGGGTCGTTCGCGCTCGGAGGAAGCTGGGGGGTGGGGCGCTCACTTCACTCCGCTCGCTCCGGTCGCGTGTTGCCGGTTGTGATGGCGTCGGGCGTCGCTCGCTTCGAGCCCCCTGTGGCCCGACCCCTCTGAACCCGGAACGGCTGGACGGCGTCGAGCTGGCGAAGCTCCCCGCGCTGCCTTGTTGGGGGATCCGGATCCGGTGGCGGAGGGCTTGTGATGGGTGAAGGGACGATCCATGAACCCGTTTCCCGGACTCGTGCGGTTCAACAAACCGTGCCACGACCAACGGATTGAACTCGCGCTAGACCCTCAGGAGAGCAATGTGCCCTAGAATCAAGGGCCAACGGCCGTTCCTCGATGGCACAGCACGTGCTTACGAAATACTGAATCGGCCCTCCTGACGGTAGCCCCGGGCCGCGCCTGAGACGAAGACGCCACACCCCAAACGAGCAGGATCCCCAGTGATGCGCATCGAGTCCCGACCGGCCCGGCTCGGCCTCACGGCGGCTCTGCTTCTGCTGACGATCCTCGTCGTCGGCCTGGGGGGGTTCTCGGTCGGTCGCAAGGTGGCCTCCTTCCAGACGATCGGCGTCGTCGCGGAGGCGACCGACAGCGGCTTGCGCGTCGTGTCGGCGGACGAAGCGTCGGACCTCGAGACGGACGACATCATCGTTCTCGTCAACGGGGAGCGGGCGCTGTCGGCCGACGAACTCGACCGGTTGCTGCGCTGCTGCAGCGAGAGCGACCTGCAGGTGCTCCGGGACGACGAACTCGTTTCGGCCAGCCACAGCCTGCCGGGCGTGACCCTGGACTGGGCGTACATCGTGCTCGCCCTGACCGGGATCGCCTACCTGCTGATCGGTCTGTACACGCTGAGCCGGCAGCGCACGAGGCCGATCCTCCTCTTCCACCTCTGGACGTTGACGTCGGCCGCCGTCTACCTGTTGACGCCGGTCGCCCCCTTCGACGGCATCGACCGCATCTTCTACCTGGCCGACAGCGTCTGCCGCCTCCTGCTGCCGCCGCTCACGCTGCACTTCTTCCTCATGTTCCCGGCGCGGCCGCGCTCGCGCTGGCTGCGGCGGGCCGCCCCCTGGCTCTACCTGCCGGCGACAGCGCTCCTCGTCGTGCAGTTCGATCAGATCTTCGGCAACGGCACGCTGACCGGCGGGTTGAGCGCGGCGACCCTGGAGCGGCAGGACCGCATCGAGCTCGTTCTGATCGTCGCCTTTGCGCTCGCGGCGGCCGCGGTCCTGGGACGCAGTCTGCTGTCGCGTCACGGCTGGGAACAGGGCCGCCAGACCCAGTGGATTGCGTTCGGCGTCGCCGGCGGCTACCTGCCGTTCCTGCTGCTCTACGTGGTGCCCTTCTCCTTCGAGCTCTCGACGCCCGCCTGGCTGAGCGTCGCCGCGACGGCGCCGCTGGCGCTCGTGCCGCTGAGCTTCGCCTACGCCCTGTTGCGCTACCGACTATGGGACGTGGCCGTGATCGCCCGCGACGTCGCGACCTACGCGCTGACCGTGCTGCTGGCCGTGCTCGGGTTCTCGCTGCTCAGCCTGCTCATCCGCCGCGGCGTGCCCCAGGACATGGTCGTGGCAAAGGGCGTTCTCAACGCCAGCGCTCTCCTGCTCATCGGCACCCTCTCGATCCCGGTCCGCCACGGCATCGGAGCCAGCCTCCAGCGGCTCCAGTACCGGGCGCAGCAAAGCCGGCGCGCCCTGGAACGGCTGGGCGAGGAACTGCTCCACGAGCGGGATCTCGACCGGCTCGCCTCGAGCATGCTGAAGGAACTCGAAGAGGGGCTGGACGTGGAGCAGAGCAACCTGTTCCTGGTCGAGGGAGACCACCTCGTCGCGGTCAGGGAGGAACCGGAGGCGCCCTCGCTCGAACTCAACGACGTGGACGCTGGCGTCTGGAACGAGCCGCACGTCCTGCTCGCGCCGGCGCCGCTCGCCGACACGGCGAAGAGCACCCCGATGAGGCTGTCCGTCCTCGGCTACCACTGCGTCTTCCCGCTCGCGGTGCGCGAGCGTCGGGTCGGCCTCCTGTACGTCGGCCACCACACCGGCGGCGCACCCCTGTCCAGCGACGACCTGGCCCTGATTCGCCAACTGCTGAACCAGGCATCCCTCGCGATCGAGAACGCGCAACTGCTGGAGCAGAGGCGACGGCAGGTGGACCGCGTTTCCGAACTCAAGCAGTTCAGCGACGAGATCATCGAGTCCTCGCCCGCCGGCATCGCCGTCGTCGACTCGGCCGACCTCATCGTGACCGCGAACGGCGCCTTCGCGGCTCTCGTCGGGCTCACCCGAAGCGATCTCGAGGGCCGGAAGCTCGGCGACCTGATCCCTCTCGAACTCCTGCCGAAGCAGGGCGACCCGCCGGTTGAAGTCCGGTTCGAGGATCTTCGTTCGGGTCAACAGCACCTCCAGTTGTCCGTGGCCAAGTTCCTGGGCTCCGCCCACGGCCATCGGGTTGTCGTCGCACTGGACATCACGGAACGCGAGGCGATGAAGCGGAAGCTGGCCGAGAACGAGCGGCTGGCGGCGATCGGCGCGATGGCCGCCGGCGTCGCCCACGAGGTGAACACGCCGCTGACCGGCATCTCGAGCTATGCCCAGATGCTCCTCGCCGAAACGCCCGACCGCGATCCCCGCCGACGACTGTTGCGCAAGGTCGAACGCCAGACCTTCCGCGCCGCACGCATCGTGAACACCCTGCTCGACTTCGCGCGCCGCGGCCGGCACGAGCCGGCCGCCGTCGACATGGGAGCGGTCATCCAGGAAAGTTGCGACGTGCTCGCCGAGCGGTTCGCCGGGGCGGGCGTCGAAGTCCGTGTCGACCTCGGCCCGGACGGCACGATCTGGGTGCTTGGCAACGAGACGGAGTTGGGCCAGGTCCTCGTCAACCTGCTGACGAATGCCGTCGACTCGATGACCGAGGCGGGCGGAGCGCCGAATGCCGTAAACGCGGGCCAGAAGGTCCCCGCCACGGCCGGCGCACCCAGTGGCTCCGGACCCAGGCAGCTCACCCTTGCGGTGGAAAACCCCGACGGCACGATCAACGTACATATCGATGACACGGGCCCCGGGATTCCGCAACAGCACCTCGATCGTGTATTCGAGCCCTTCTTCTCCACTCGCAAGGCCAGCGGCGGCACCGGCCTCGGTCTCTCCATCAGCCAGGAGATCGTGCGCCGGCACGGCGGCGACCTCTTCGCAACCAACCTCGACCCGCGCGGCTGCCGATTCACCGTCCGGCTGCCACAGATGGTCTCCCCGCCGCTAGCTCAGGCCGAGGAACACGGACCATGAACATACTCGTCGTCGACGACGAAGAAGTCCTGCAGGACGTTCTCACGGCCCTGATCCGGCAGGAGGGGCACCATCCCATCTGCTGCGCCTCGGGCCAGGAGGCGCTGACCGTGCTCGCCCAGGAGGAGATCGACCTGGTGCTGCTCGACCTGATGCTGCCGGACATGAACGGCAAGGAGGTCATGCGCCGGATCCGGCAGAGCGAGCCGGACCAGGTCGTCGTCATCATCACCGCCTACTCCTCGATCGAAGGGGCGATCGAGGCGATGCGCGAGGGCGCCTTTCACTACCTGCCCAAGCCGTTCAAGAACGAAGAGGTCCGGCTGACCATCCGCCAGGGTCTCGAACGCCGCCGGCTGACCGCCGAGAACCGCGACCTGAAGGAGCAACTGCGGGAACGCCAGGGCTTCGACAGGATCATCGGCAAGAGCCGCTCCATCCGCCAGGTGTTCGATCTGATCCGCAGAGCCGCGCCCTCGAAGAGCAACATCCTGATCCGCGGCGAGAGCGGCACCGGCAAGGAACTCGTCGCCAAGTCGATCCACGGCAACTCGAAGCGCAAGGACGGCCCGTTCGTCACCGTGAACTCGGGCTCCATGCCCAGCGAGCTCCTGGAGAGCACGCTCTTCGGCCATGTCAAGGGGGCCTTCACCGGCGCCGTCTCGCACAAGAAGGGCCTCTTCGAGGTCGCCGATGGCGGCACGATCTTCTTCGACGAGATCGGCAACATCCCGCCCGACACCCAGTCCAAGCTTCTGCGCGTGATCCAGGAGAAGGAGTTCATGCGCCTCGGCGGACTCGAAACGCTGCGGGCCGACGTCCGGCTCGTCGCGGCGACGAACGCCGACCTCGAGACGCGGGTCGCCGGCGGCGAGTTCCGCGAGGACCTCTACTACCGCCTCAACGTGATCACGATTCAACTACCGCCCCTGTCCCGCCGCGTCGAGGACATCCCGTTGATCTCCCAGCACTTCCTGCGCACCTATTCGAGCGAGAACGAGAGGCAGCCGCGACGGCTGACCTCCCAGGCGATGGACCTGCTGATGGCCTACCACTGGCCCGGCAACGTGCGCGAGCTCGAGAACGTGATCGAGCGGGCGGTCGTGCTCTCGACCGGTGAGGAGATCGGCGTCGACCTGCTTCCGGGCAACATCCGCAGGCCCGACACGACGCTGCCGGCCCCGGAGACGCTGCCGACCCGCGGCGTCTCGTTCAAGGAAGCGGTCAGCGCCTACGAACGGCAGTTGATCGTCAAGGCCCTGCAGGCCTGCGGCGGCGTCCAGAAGCGCGCCGCGGAACGCCTGAAGGTCAAGCCCACGACGCTCCACGAGATGATGAAGCGCCTGCGCGTCACCGTCGAGAGCCGCGCGAGCTGACCAACTGGTTGCAAACACTGGGTGCGTGAACCGGCTGGACCGGGTCGCGCGGCATCGATGCCGGCGGCGCCTCAGTCCACTCTGAAGTGGATCACTTCCGTGAAGTCGTGGTGAACGAAGTTCTGGGCCCGGTCGTAGAGCGCCATGTCGGAAACGCCCCAGGTTCCCGGCGCCGAGCCGGGCGGCAGCACATGCACGATCGTGTGCTCCTTCCAGTTGCCAGGATCGCTCCGCGCAAAGACGAGGTTTCTCTCGTCGTCATACGCCCAGGCCTGATGGGTTATCCCCTGGGGATCGAGAAAGTGGATCGATGCATGCGTGTAGCCCGAGATGTTGTCCCGGATGCGAAAACTCAGCCTTACGATCGTTTCGCCGTTCGGCTGTTCAGGATTCGTGGGTTCCGCGTCGACACGCATCCTGTTCAAGTCGAGCTCGGGCGGTTCCGTGTCGGGGTTGGCGGTACGGACCACGATCTTCTGAGGTTTCTCGTCCCTTGCCTCCTCGGTGAACCTGACTGAACTCCAATTGCCGGCCTGATCGCCCATTTCGATGTTGTTCAGGGAGTACGTCGAAGACGGCATGTAGTCCGGCATGAGGAAGACGACTCTGCACAGCTTCTCGGCGGGCTGATAGTCGCCGTACTCCTCCAGACGATACGTCGTGGGAATCTCGTCGTTGACGAAGGCGTAGCATGGCAAGCGCACCTTCATCGAGTTGTCCTCGCTCACCTCCCAACTCGCGTCGATCGACTGAACGACGCGGCCTTCCACGGTTTCCCGGCCCATGCCCAGACGGGCGGTGCCGGGAACGTACTCCGGCGGCGTCCAGTCCTCGAGGGAATTGTCGAGGTAGAGCTTCCATCCGAAATCGTCGCCTCTCTGGAAGCGCTCGTTGCCGGCCTTGTCCACGATGACGAGTTGGGCTGGAAGCCAGTAGCCGGCCTTGCTGTACCTGCTCAGTTTCTTCTTGCCAACGAGAACGGTCCCCTCCTCGATCTTCCTGCCGTTCTCGTCCACGGGCTGGAGATACAGATCGAAGAAGGTACCGGTACTGCTGTTCACTCGGGTGAACGCGTGGGTGGCGCCCTCCAAATCCCGGTCGAGTGCGTGCAATTCGATCTCGATGCGGAGTTCCTTGTCTTGCTCGCCTCCGCCCTGCACGCTGATGTCGACGCGGCGAACCTTGCCGGGGAACACGTAGTCCGGAAACAGGTTGTACACCTCGAATGTCAGGTCCTCCCGGATCCGCGAGAGATACAGGTTCCCCTGCATGATCCGGTCGCGCACGAACTCGTACTTGGCTACCGACCTGGACCTCAGCTTGTCCGGCTCGATGATGAAGTAGGAGATGGTCTCGGCCATGTCCTCGTTCGGGTTCTTCTGGTGCCCGTAGGCGGAGACGAACTCCGTCTGTTTGGTGGTGGACCAGCCGGACGAGCTCTGCGGATCCTCGAACCAGCCGCCGAGCCGGATCCAGTCGTCGCGGGTCAGATCGTCGAAGACATTAGCCCAGAGAAAGTGCGCCTTCTCGTGGATCACCAGGCGCTGGATGTGGTCGACGTCGTGCGAAAGAAAGGCCGAGTCCATGAACTCGACGTAGCCGGCGTCCGGCCAGGCTACGGCCGGTGCTGCCGGGTACAGGGGATGAGGTGTGCCGTCGAGGCGCCGAACGAGGTGGGTAAGGCCCTGCGTCTTGTGCATGCCGCTCGGAAACTCTTCGAGCATGTTGAGCAGCGTGATGATCTCCTCGGGGTGGAAGCCCTGGAAGCGGCCAGCACCCTCGTTGCCGGTCGGCCAGGTCAGGCCTGCGTAGTCGCGTATCTCCGTCGTGATGCCGTAGCGCTCCTGGAAGATCTTCTCGTAGGCGTCCCGATTGCGGCCGTGGTCCGTCACGTAGCGTACGAGGGCGTGGTGCAGTCGCTTCGAGAACCAGATTCCTCGCTTACCGTCCACGGTCGCCACGCGAGGATTCGCGTTGACGAAGGCGGCTTCGGAAACCAGAACGACGGGAGAAGGCCGGTCGGTCCTGACCTGGATGTCGCCATGAAGGAACCTGGGCGTCAGCAGCCACTGCGAAGCAGCGAGCGACTGAGCGCCGTAGCGGTTCCTCGTCTCCTGCGGAATGGAACGCATCGTCGTCAACAGCCGCCAGGCGTGCTCCTGCGACCAGGAAGCCTCGTCGGAATCCACGAGCAGAAGGTTGTAGTCATGGGCCAGGATGTCCGCCGACGAGTTGTCGGCAACCTTGACCGGTTCACCCTCGAACTCGACCTCATGCGGTCGGTTGACGGCCGCCGAGTACTCCGTGCCGGCTGTGCTCTGGTCCTCTTCCCAGTGAAAGGCGAACGGATCCGTGGGAATCGGCGTCAGGTCGAACGGTTCGACACGGCCGTCATGCGGAACGCGGATCAGGCGCGCCGGCGTCGAGCGGTGGCCGGCCGCGTGCACCTTGATGGCGTACTCGCCGGCCGCGAGGCCATCGAACCGGAAGCGGCCGGAAGTGTCCGGCGTCGCGACCCGGAGAACGCCCTTCGCGGTCAGGAGCACATCCACGTCCGGCCAGGTGCCCCTGTAGCCGACGACCTGCCCGGCGAAGGCGTCAGGGCCTCCCGGCTGCTCGTCGTCGGCACAGGCGAACGCCTCGAGGTCGCTCCTCGCCGCCGCCGTCTGGTCGAGGCTGTTCGCATGCGTCCAGGCGGCGCCAACGCCGGGCGGCTCGATCGACAGGTTGAACCCGAGCGTCGTCACCGGTGCGACGAACACCCAGCGGTGGCCGTTGACGGCACACCCGTCCAGCACCTTGACCAGCACCTCCGCGTTGTCGCGCTCGAAGAAGTACAAGAGGGCGGACTGCCCGGAGTTGAGGCCGTAGTCCCGCACCTCCGTGACCACCGATTCGCCGTCCTTTTCGTGCTCGACGCACATGCTGACCGTGAAGCCGCCGCCGAGGGTCGCCACGGGCCTGGGTTCACAGTCCGTCGTTCCCCCGACACCGATCTGCCGGATGTCGGCCATCGGCCGCTGCAGGGGGGTGCCGGCGCGCTCCGCGGTGGCTGAAGCCGTCGCCGGCCCGCACGGAAACGCCGTCAGGTCGCTCTCCGTCGTCGCGGTCCGGCCGCCGCGCGGGTTCCGGTGTACCCACGACTTCCCGGTAGCCGTCTCCTCGACCCACAGGTTGAACGCGAGCGTCGTTACCGGCGCGACGAACACCCAGCGGTGGCCGTTGACGTCACAACCGTCCAGCACCTTGATCAGCACCTCGGCGTTGTCCGACTCGAAGAACCAGAGAAGGCCCGACCGCCGCGAGTCGAGCCCGAAATCGACCGCGTCCGCATGCATCGACTCGCCGTCTCGTTCGTACTCGAAGCACATGCTCACCGCGTATCCGGGCTCGAACGTAAGCTGCGGCGACGACGGTACGCAGTCCGTGTACTCCCCGGCTCCTTGTACGGCCGATTCAACGGTCCCCAGTGCGCCTCCGGCCACATCGGTCAAAGGCGGAACGTACCTCGCTGGAGTCGCCGGTCCCACTGCCGATGCCGGACCTTGAGCCTCCGCTGACGACAGCACCGTCAACGCGAGACCCCACACAACGGAACCCGCGAGCCTCATGAGACATCGAATAGTACCAAGGCCGCGCGATCGTTACGTGATCAATCGCGGTTCGAGTGTGTGTTTTTCGAGATATTCTAAGGCTTGACGAGCCCGTCGTAGGCCTCCGGCCGCCGGTCGCGGTAGAACTGCCACACGGACCGCACTTCGTCGATCATCCCGAGGTCGAGGTCCGCGATGAGCAGTTCGTCCTCGTCTCCTGACGCCTGGGCGACGATCTCGCCTCGCGGGCTGACGAAGTAGCTGCTGCCGTAGAACGAACCGAGGTCCCAGGGCTTCTCCGTGCCGACCCGGTTGACGCAGCCCATGAAGTAGCCGTTCGCCACGGCGTGGGCCGGCTGCTCGATCGTCCACAGGTGGTCGGAAAGGCCGGCGACGGTGGCCGACGGGTTGTAGACGATCTCGGCGCCGGCGAGGCCCAGGGCCCGCGCGCCCTCCGGGAAGTGGCGGTCGTAGCAGATGTAGACGCCGATCCGGCCGTAGGCCGTGTCGAACACCGGGTAGCCGAGGTTGCCCGGGCGGAAGAAGTACTTCTCCCAGAAGCCGGCGACCTGCGGGATGTGGGTCTTGCGGTACTTGCCCAGATAGCTGCCGTCGGCGTCGATCACGGCGGCCGTGTTGTAGAGGATGCCCGCGGTCTCCCGCTCGTAGACCGGCACGACGATGACCATGCCGAACCGGCGCGCGTACTCCGCGATCCGCTCCGTCGTCGGGCCCGGCACCGGCTCCGCGGCCGCGAACCAGCTCGAATCCTGGCCGGGGCAGAAGTACGGCGTGTTGAACACCTCCTGCAGGCAGAGAACCTGGACGCCCTGCCGGCCCGCATCCTCGATGTAGGGGATGTGCTTGGCCGCCATCGCCTCGACCGTCGCGGCGACCTCAGAGGCCGACGCGCCGTCTCCGCAGGTGCCCTCCGGCAGGGACATCTGGATCAGGCCCGACTTCAACATTCTGCTCATGTCGCTTCTCCCATACCTAGACTCCTTGAACAGGCCTGCCTTTTACTGTCGAGGCAAGTTCCGCCCACTGGGTGCGCCGGCCTTCTGGCCGGCATCTGCTCCGGCCTGCACGCTCGTCGGTCTGAGGCGAAGCCTCGCTAGAACGGCCCACCGAACAGCCCTCTCTTGATGAAGTTCCCACCGCCGGAGCGCCCGTGCCAGATGTTGTCCTCGACGACCACCCGGCCGCGGCTGATCACGATCTCGGAGACGCCCTGGACCTCGGTGCCTTCGTAGGTGTTGTAGTCCACGGCCATGTGGTGCGTGTGCGGGTTGTTCACGCTGATCACCTCCCGCCGGTCCGGGTTGAAGACGACGATGTCCGCGTCGCTGCCGACGGCGATCGTCCCCTTCCTCGGGAACAGCCCGAACAGCTTGGCGGCCGCGGTCGAGGTCAGCTCGACGAACTTGTTGACCGACAATCGCCCGCCCGCGACGCCGCCGTTGTAGACCAGGCTCATCCGGTTCTCGACTCCCGGGGCGCCGTTCGGGATCTTGCTGAAGTCGTCTATCCCGAGGACTTTCTGGTCCTTGAAGCAGAAGGGGCAGTGATCGGTCGAGATGCTCTGCAGGTCGCCGAAGCCGAGCCCCCGCCACAGGTGGTCCTGGTTCCACTTCTCGCGCAGCGGCGGCGTCATCACGTACTTGGCGCCCTCGAAATCCTCGTGGTCGCCCGAAGACCCGGAAGGCCGGTCGTAGTGGCTCAGGTCGAGGAACAGGTACTGCGGGCAGGTCTCCGCGAACACCTGGGCGCCGCGATTCCGCGCCAGCGTCACCTGCTCGAGAGCATCGGCGCAGCTCAGGTGGACGATGTAGACGGGCACGCCGGCCACCTCGGCGATCGCGATCGAACGGTGAACGCCCTCCGCCTCCATCCGGGTGGGGCGGGTCAGGGCGTGGTACTTCGGCGACGTCTTTCCCTCGGCCAGCGCGATCTTGACGATCTCGTCGATCACGATCCCGTTCTCCGCGTGCATGCAGACCAGGGTGCCGTCCTCGCCGGCCTTGCGCATCGCGCGGAACAGCGTGCCGTCGTCCACGTAGAGCACGCCCGGGTAGGCCATGAACATCTTGTAGGAGGTCACGCCCTCGTCCGCCAGGCGCCGCATCTCCCACAGGCGGTCGTCCTCCATGTCGGTGACGATCATGTGGAAGCCGTAGTCGATGCCCGCCTTGCCGGCCGCCTTTTCGTGCCAGGTCTCGAGCCCCTGGAGCGTCGACTCGCCCTTCGTCTGGATCGCGAAGTCGACGATCGTCGTCGTGCCGCCGAAGGCGGCCGCCCGGGTGCCGGTCTCGAAGTCGTCCGCGCTCGTCGTTCCGCCGAAGGGCATGTCCATGTGCGTGTGGGGATCGACGCCGCCCGGGATGACCAGCCGTCCAGCCGCGTCGATCGTCCGGTCGGCCTCGACGTCCAGGTCGCGGCCGATCAGCGAAACCGTCTCGTCCTCGACGAAGACATCGGCGTCGTAGTCGTCCACCGCCGTCACGATGCGACCGTTCCGAATCAATAGGGACATCGTTTCTCCTCTCCGGCGGCGGGCTCCAGACACGAACGACTCTAGACGAACGACGCCCGCCCTGCCTCATGGAGGCCCCGGGGTGAAGCCCCCAAGCGCCGACGATCAGCGCCCGCAGCCGCCGGGGAACGCGGTCGGATCCGTGAGCGCCGGCGCCGGCCGGCCCGGCTCGTTGCGGTATTCCTTGAACGTGCCCGTCACGGTATCGGCGACATGGATCAAGTAGCCCAAGTCCGTAGTCGACGCGCCGAACACCCAGACGTGGCCGTTCAGCGAGCAACCGTCGAGCACCTTGATGAGTACTTCCCAGTTCTCGCCGCTGAAGAACGAGAACCGTCCTGAGTCGTTCGTGCCCGCGCGTGCCACGCGCCCCGCGCCGCCGCTCCCGTCGGCAGCGACCCACTCCACCGACACCGAGTAGCGCGAGTCCTGGAGGCAAACTGTCTCGCCGTCCGCAACGCACGTTCCACTGTCGCCGTCGTCATCGTCGTCACCGCCGTCATTGTCGTCGCCCAGGTGGTAGCCGCGACCTCTGACGTTCGTCGGCCACATGATCGCCGCCTGGTCCGACGTATGGTCCAGGCCCAGCGCGTGACCCAACTCATGGGTCATCACCTGCCGCCAGTCGTCAGGCGGGTAGTAGTCGAGGAAGTCGCGGGCGACGGTGACATATGCCCGGGACGGTTCTGTTGCCTGCCCCAGGTTCCCGGCGTCACAGGAGGCACCGCAGAACAGCCAGGCTTGGCCAAGAACGAACCCGCCCTTCAGAGCGTGGACGCCGTACCCCGTATCGCTGATATGCATCGGAGTCGGCAGTCGGTCGAAATCGGGTTCCACCACCGCCCGGCCGACAACGGTGCGGGGGAGCGCTTCCACGACGAGGATCTCCGCCCGCGTCCCACCCTCCGGCGGCGCAGCTAACGAGACCGTGGGGGCGGACGTGTAGCCGGTGCCGCGGTCGGTAGGCACGATGTCGACGACTTCACCGTCGCTGATCCGCGCTTTCAGGCGCGCTGTCGTGCCGCCGGCCGGGGGAGGCCGCGATCGTGACAGCGGGGGCCACCACGTAGCCGCTGCCGTGACGTCCGTCGCCGTGAGCGACAACGCAGCGACGCCGCCGAGACCGCTTCCCAACACGCCGCCGACGCCACAAGGTCGGACCAGCCTACCGAACCGTTCGTGCCGGACAGCTCCATGCTGTTGGCCGACCATGTGGGAAACGTCCGCCACCGGGTAATCCGCGTACCGTCACTGCAAGAGCGCGTAAGCAACTTGTACGGCTGCGCGACCGCGACCAGACCGGCGGGCTGGTAGTCCGCCGGACGCCGGCGCCCGGCCGCGCGGTCCTCTACCCACGCCCGGAAGGGCCCAGGGTCGCGGGCCTCTCCGTCGATCGACACGTCGCGCGCGCCAATCCGCTGCATCCATCCGAGCGCGGGATCGGCCCGGCCGTGGGCGTCGAGGAACCAGACGCCGCGGTCGCCGAGTACGGCCTGAGGCGCTCCGGGCACGACCCACTCCGTACCGCCGACCTGCTCGATTGTAACCGTGGCGCCTGCGCTGCCCTTGAGCACGCCTTCCACGGCGACGGTCAGGTAGCGGTGGCTCGGAGTCTCGCGCACCGAGACCACCTCGCCGAGGACGATCGCCGCGGCGCCGTCCACCAGTTCGGCGTCCGTCACCGGAGCGTAGGTCAAGGATGACACCGGTGCCACGAGCAGCACCAGCGCAACGGAGAACAACCTCGTCAGCTTCACACTGCCTCCAGGAAGCACAGTGACCTGAACCCCCAGCCCTTCAGGGTGCGACCGGAAGGACCGACCTACATCTTCCCAACCGCCAGGAATCGGCAGGGACACCGTTCCTCCTCTCCGGCAGCGGGCCCTGCGGATCCGTACACTCTAACCCCATGACCGGCGCCGCGCCCCACTCCGTTCGCCGCCATCTCGGGCTAGCAATCGACGCCTACGACGCGACGATCCGGCAGTTCATCCCCGGCTACGAGGAGATGGTCCGCATCGCCGCGCGGGAGCTCGCAGCGGTCGCATGCGGCCTGGTGCTCGACCTCGGGGCCGGCACCGGCGCCCTCGCCGAGGCGATCCTTGAGTCGTCCGATGACGGGACGGTCGAACTCATCGACGTCGACGTCGAGATGCTCGAACAGGCCAGGACCCGGCTCGCGCGGTTCGGTGGCCGCGCGCGGTTCGCGGAGGGTTCGTTCCTGGGAGACCTGCCGCGTTGCGATGGTGTGGCCGCTTCGCTGGCGTTGCACCATGTGCCCACTCTGAAGGAGAAGCGGAGCCTCTACCGGCACATCCACGAAACCCTCCCACCGGGCGGCGTGTTCGTCAACGCCGACGCAACGATGCCGGCCGAGCCCGCCGCGGCGGAGGCGACATGGCGGGCATGGGCCGATCACATGGTGAACCACGGCATCGAAGAGCGGCACGCGTTCGAGCACTTCGAGGAGTGGTCGGAGGAGGACACCTACTTCCCGCTCGAGGACGAGCTGGCGGCGGTTGTGACCGCGGGTTTCGAGGCCGAGTGCGTATGGCGGGAGGCGGGGATTGCGGTGGTGGTGGGGCGGAAGGGCGGCTGACGAGCCGTCACCTCCGCCGCGAACCACTCGCCCGTACGCAACAGCCGCCGATAGGAATACTGGACGCTGGACGGCGAGTCTGACCCGGACCGGTTCTGGCTTGCTCCATGTTTCCTCCTGTGACAGAGCGGAGTGAGGCGCAAGGGGGCGAGCCGACTGGTGTCTGCGGCCTATCGCGAGGCAACAACTCTGAGGCCTACCCGCCTCTAGGCCTATCGAAGAGCACCCACACGGCGAATGCCCGACGATCCTTGACCCTGGTGTGCCGCACACCCCGAATGGCCAGGCTTGCAAGCTGCACGTGCGCTAGGGCTTCAGTCTTGCGGAACTCCACGTATGGGTCGTAGTCCGCCAATTCGCGCTTCTCTTGAAGGGTCACGAACTGTTCGGCGAACTTGAGGATCGAAGCGGGAAAGCCCCTCGAATCGCCCTTCAGTTGGTCGCAGCGATTCCGGACTTTGCCGTGTTCCAGCCTTCTGTAGACATGGCGCCAAGCCCGGGCGCTCCGCGGTACCTTGTCGGTGCCAACCAGCATGTCCGCACAGCAGATCGCGAGCCAGTGGAACAGGGCGTAGTAGCTGGTACTTACGGACCTCCGGAAGTGCGCTTGAGTGCTACCTCTAATGGCGAGCTCTGCGGCTGCTCTCAGAAGCTCCTCAGGCCGAAGCAGCGGCAACTTCGTCCCACTCGGATCTCTCGATGTACGAGGGCAACAGGAACACGCCCTTCGCGTCCTCCTGCTCCCTCAGCTTCTTGTCCACGAACGTCATCAGATCGAGAACACCCTTGGCGAGTTCCCTCAGTCTCTCTTCTGTCGCGCCTCCGTCAAACACAATCTCGACGCGAAAGTACGGCTCGTCATCGAGATCCAACTTCTTGGTGACCCGAATCGGGTCGAACACGAAGCTGCTGCCGAAGCGGTGCTTCAACTCGGCCGCTAATAGCTCCTCGACCTTCTGAGCGAGTTCCTCTTGAAGCGTGGTCTGTCCCGTCATGGTGGTCTCCTTCCAGGTTGAGCCAGCCAAGCCTCTCGCTGGGCTGCCCCTTTTCCCACCGGCATGGTGAACGAAGGCAACCGAGCCCACGACAGCTTCCGCGCGGTCAGTCGAGGGACCCGTCTCTGCCCTTGTTCGCCGCTAGCATCAGTAACTGATGCTAGCGGCGCTAGTGTAGCCGGACACGCCATGAGCCTCTAGACCCCAAACCGAGCTGTCCTCGAAGAAGCGGCCGAAGTACGACTTCGGCGAGGTCGATGCGCGCGAGCGGGCGCTGGGCGGCAAGGCACAACTGGAACTACGCACGCAGCCGAACCACCCGCGGGATTCCCGCCAGGTCGGCGACCACCCACTCCACCTCGAACCCGCCGCCCTCCGCCAGCTCGCGCACCCCGTCGAGCTGCCCCTTGCCGATCTCGACCAGCAACCGCTGACCCACCGCAAACCACTCGCCCGCTCCGAACAACCGCCTGTAGAAGTCCAGGCCGTCGCCGGCGAACAGGGCCTCCGGCGGCTCGTGGTCGCGCACCTCGGGCATCAGCGAGTGCCACTCGCCGACGTCGATGTAGGGCGGGTTCGAGACGACCACGTCGAACGCCTGCAACCGCAGAGCCGACAGGAGGTCCGCGCGGACGAGGCGCACCCTGCCGTCCACATCGTGGCGGCGGCAGTTCGACGCCGCCACCGCGAGCGCGCCGAGCGAAAGGTCCGTCGCGACGACCGAGGCCTCCGGGCGCTCCAGCGCCACCGTGATCGCGATGCAGCCGGACCCCGTCCCCAGGTCGAGCACCCGGGCACCGGTGCCGGCGCCGACGCACTCAAGCGTCGCCTCCACCAGGTGTTCCGTCTCCGGCCGCGGAACCAGCGCCCGCGGATCGACTTCGAAGCTGCGGCCGTAGAACTCACGCCGCCCCACCAGGTAGGCCATCGGTACGCGGTCCGCCCGCCGGCGGATCAACTGCCCGTAGCTCACCTCGGCGGGCTCCGGGACGTCCTCGTCCGAGCGGGCGTACACCTGTGCCTCTTCGAGTCCCAGCACCTCGCCCAGCAGCCGCGCGGCCTCCCGGCGCGGCATGTCGACCGCACCGCTCAGGTGACCCGCGCCCAGGTCGAGCAGATCGACGATTCGGGCGACCCCGGCTGAGGGCTTCTGGTCGTCCGGCACCGGACGAGAGCCTCCTCAGATCGCTCCGCTGTCGCCGGACTGCTGCAGCCGCTCCGCTTCGAAGTGCCGGTGCAGCGGGACGATCAGCGGATCGAGGTCGCCTTCGAGGATGGAAGGCAGCTTGTGGACCGAGAGCCCGGCGCGGTGGTCGGTCACCCGGTTCTGCGGGAAGTTGTAGGTCCGGATCTTCTCCGAGCGGTCGCCGCTGCCGATCATCCGCCGGCGCTCCTCGCCCATCTCGGCGCTGGCCTTCGCCTCCTCGATCTCGAGCAGGCGGCTCTTGAGCACCCGCATGGCCTTCGCCTTGTTCTTGATCTGGCTCCGTTCGTCCTGACAGGTGACGACCACGCCGGTGGGCTGGTGCGTCAGGCGCACCGCCGAGTACGTCGTGTTGACGCCCTGGCCGCCGGGGCCTGACGCGCAGTAGGTGTCCACCCGCAGTTCCGAGGGGGCAATCTCGATCTCGATGTCCTCCGCCTCGGGCAGCACGGCGACGGTGACCGCCGACGTGTGGATGCGGCCCGAGGCCTCCGTCTCCGGCACCCGCTGGACGCGGTGGACGCCCGCCTCGTAGCGCAGGGTGGCGAACGCCCCGCGGCCCTCGACGATCGCCGACACTTCCTTCACGCCGCGAATGCCGGACTCGGAAAGGTCGAGGATGTTGACCTTCCAGCCGTGGGCCTCGGCGAAGCGGCTGTACATGCGGAAGAGCTCCGCCGCGAACAGGGTCGCCTCGTCGCCGCCGGTCCCGGCGCGGATCTCGAGTACGGCGTTGCGCTTCTCGTTGGGATCCTTGGGCGCCAGCTCCTGCTTCACCTTCTCCTCGAGCGCGTCGAGCGCGGCCTGCAGCACCCCCTTCTCCTCGGTCGCCACTTCGAACAGGTCGTCGTCGCGGTCGAGCTCGCTCAGGAGCTCCCTCGTCTGGTCGAGTTCGTCCCTCGTCCTCTTGTACCGGTGGAAGAGCTCGACAACCGGGTTCAGCTCCGCCAGCGCCCGGCTCGTGTCGCGAAACTGCGCCGGGTTGGCAAGCACGTCCGGATCGGCGAGCCTGGCCGTCAGCTCGTCGTAGGTGTGCTCAATCTGTTCCAGCTTGTCGAGCATGGCCCGAGATCCTCCAGTCCGTTCCATATCCTGCCACGCTGGGCTTGGTGGCAGCCGCCACTGGGTGCGCCGGCCGTTGCGCGGGCCTTCTGGCCCGCGATCCGGGACTGGGTGCGCCGGCCTTCTGGCCGGCTGCCGCCGAAGGCGGCCAGACAAACGCGCCGCGAAGCGGCGACCCTACTGCGGCTGCCGCCGGAATGCCGGATCCCGCCTCACGGGTTATCGTTTCGTATGGCCGCAACGATGATCGTTCTGACCCTGCCCCTGCTGGCGCTGGCGGTCGACGACGATCCCCGCGTCCGTCTGGTCGAGCTCCAGGCCGTTGGACAGCACGAGGCCACCCTCGACGAAACGCAGCGGATCCGCGGCGAGCAGCCCGACCTCGCGGCCGGGTACGGCCTCTGCTACCTGGAGGGCCGGCTGCTCGAGGAACTCGGTCGGCTCGAGGACGCCTCCGAGGCGTACGCGACCTGCCTGACCGAAACGCCGGCGCTCGAACCCTGGGCTCGCTACCGGCTGGCGCTCGCCCAGACCCGGCTCGGCGCACCGGAGATCGCCGCCGGCGTCTCGGCGACGCTGCTCGGCAACCGGCCGCCGCGGGTTCTGATCCGGCCGGCGGCCGAACTCCTCGCGTCGAGTCTCGACCGGGGCGGGGACTGCCGGCTGCTCGGCGGAGTCGCCCTGTCCGGCATGCCCGCTTCTGAACGCCGGCTGCTGAGCCTCAGCCGCGCCAAGTGCCGGCTCGCCGCCGGCGAGCTGGACGAGGGAGCTCTCGACCTGCTCGACCTGCTCGAGGAGCGCTCGAACGACGTCGTGGCCTTCGAAGCCGCCGAACGGCTGCAGGCGCTCCGTCCGGAGCCCCCGAACCCGCAGGAACTGCTGCTCCTCGGCACGACCTTCCACGAACATCGCGCGTTCGACCGCTCCAATCAACTGCTGGGCCAGGTCGTCATCGACGTCGACGTGCGGACGAACTCCGGCTTCGAGATCCACTACCGGTTGGCACGCAGCCACTTCTGGCAGGGCCGCCTGGACGACGCCGCCCGGCACTACGAAGCGCTGGCCACGAACGTCGGCTCGGCGCGCCACTCGGCGCAGGCGCTCTACCACAAGGCGAGATCGGAAGAACTGTCCGGCGACTGGGAGGCCGCCTCCGACACCTTCCGGCGGACCTACCTGGCCCATCCCCAGGGCAACTTTGCCGCCGCGGCGCTGCTCGGTGCGATGCGCCTCGACTGGCAGCGCGGGCTCGAGGACAGGGCGCTCGAGCTCTACGCCGTGCTGCTCCAGTTCCAGAGCGACCGTGCCATCGTGGCCCGGGGCAGCCTCTTCCTCGCTGTTTCCGACATCGTCCAGGGACGTCTCGACCGCGCTGGAGACTGGCTGGCCGACGCGGAGCGCGCGAGTCGCAGCGTCGCCCTCGAAGTCCGCTACTGGCGAGGCCGGCTGCTCGAGGCCCGCGGCGGCCTCGACCGCGCGATCGAGAACTACCTCGACGTGCTCGCGGCCGACCTCTACCACCCCCTGGCGCAGGAGGCCGGGAAGCGTCTTGCCGCCGAGCCGCTAGCGGTTCACGCCCGGCGGCTCGCGGGCGAACTGGCTCGTTCGCAGGACCCGACGATGCTCTACCGCGCCTGGCTGCTCTACGGCCGGCGCGGCGACGAAGCCGAAGCCACGCGGCAGCTCCTTCAGGGACGGCTGGTCGCCGACGCCGGCGTTCGTTCCTTCCTGACCTTGCGCGGCGTGCCCCCCGACAGTTGGCCGCTGTGGACCCAGTCCACCTCCAGTCCTCAGGAGCTGATGCTGGCGCTCGGCCTGTGGGGAGACGCGGTCGAGGTCGTGAACCGGCACTTCCCGGTGGCGAACCCCCGCCTCGCCCTGACCGCGGCCGAGGGCCTTGCCCGCAGCCGGCCGCGGCGCGCCCTCCTGATCGCCGAGATCCTCGGCCAGCGCGCGCCGAGCCGGGTTCCGGAGCCGCTCCACCCGCTCACGCTCCGCCAGGCGCTCTACCCGCGAGCCTACGGCGAGTTGATCGACTCTGCCGCCGCCCAGCGCGGCCTCGACCCCTTCCTGATGGCGGCGATCATGCGCCAGGAAAGCCGGTTCGACCACCAGGCGGTGTCCGCGGCGTCGGCGCGCGGCCTGATGCAGTTCGTCTACCCGACCGCGGCGCGGCTGGCGGCCAACTCCGGCAGACCGCTGCGCACGCCTCGCGATCTGGAAGACCCCGCACTCGCGATCGAACTCGGCGCCGCGTACCTGGCGGAGCTGCGCGCCCTGTTCGGCAACGAACAGCACATCATGGTCGCCGCCTACAACGCCGGCGAAGCGCAGGCCGGCCTGTGGCGCCGCCACTGCTACACCAGCGGCGCCGACGAGTACTTCACCAAGGTCGGCTTCAGCGAAACCAGGAACTACGTGGAGCACGTCCTCCACAACCTCGCCCAGTACCGCGACCTCTACGACCCCGTAGCGTAGAGCGATGGGTGCGCAAACACTGGGTGCGCCGGCCGGAGGCCGGCACCTGATGGACACCGGCCGCCTCCGCATCGTGGCCACTCCGATCGGCAACCTCGCCGACCTCTCGCCCCGCGCCCGCGACGCGCTGTTGACCGCCGATCTCGTCGCCTGCGAGGACACCCGTCGCACCGGCCGGCTGTTTCAGAATCTCGGCACCGGCGGCGCCGGCGGTCGGCCGCCGATGCTGCCGCTCCACGACCACAACGAGGACCGGCAAATCGGCCGCGTGCTGCGCCTGCTCGAAGACGGCGGCGACGTGACGCTGGTCTCCGACGCCGGCACTCCCCTCGTCTCCGATCCCGGCTTCCGCCTCGTGCGAGCCGCGGTGGCCGGGGGCCTCGCCGTCGAGGCCCTGCCCGGCCCCTCGGCGATCCTGGCCGCGCTCGTCGTCTCCGGCCTGCCTCCGTACCCGTTCACGTTCCTCGGCTTCCCGCCGCCCAAACAAGGCCGCCGGCGACGTTTCTTCGACTCGCACGCCGAACTGCCGCACACCCTCGTGTTCTTCGAATCCCCGCAGCGCGCCGCGGCCTCGCTGGCGGACGCCGCCGCCGCCTTCGGCCCCGACCGCGACGCGGCCCTGGCCCGCGAGCTGACCAAGCTCCACGAGGAGGTGCTGCGCGGTCCGCTCGGCGAACTCGCCGCAGGGGTCGCGGACCGCCCGAAACTGCGCGGCGAGGTGACGGTCGTAATCGGCGGGTGCGGCCGGCGTGGGTAGAGTAGACGCAGCGTGAACGCCCCAAGGAGAGCCGCATGAGACGTATGTACTCCGTCACTGCCATCTGGGACGATGAGGCTCAAGTCTTCTACTCTGAGAGCGACATCGAAGGCCTGCATATCGAAGCAGACACCCTCGACGAGTTCCAGAGTCTGATTGCCGAGCACGCTCCCGAACTGATCATCGCGAATCACCTGAAGGCGAGCGCCCTCTCGATCCAGCAACCGCCAAGGACCTGCGTGCGGCGGTAGAAGACCGCCGCCTGGCCCGGCGCCACGCCGACCTGGGGTTCGCTGAAGTCGACCCGGCAGACACCGGCGCCGCCGTCCGCGTCGGGCACACTCTCGACCCTCGCCGACACGCCCGGATGTCGTGAGCGGATCCGCACCTCGACTTCGACCGTCTCTCCGCCGGCGGCCTCGGCCGCCGGGTGCGGCGGCGCCCCCGCGATCCAGTGCAAGCCGCGGCCGATCAGGCCCGGCGAAAGCAGCTCATCGCGGTCGCCGACCACGACCCGATTCTCCTGCGGCTGCACGTCGAGCACGTAGAGCCGGCGGCCGGCGGCAACGCCCAGGCCGCGCCGCTGTCCGACCGTGTAGCGGTAGTACGGCGAGCCTTCGCCGAGCTCCTCGCCATCGCTCGCGGTTACACGGGCAGGACGCGTCGCGATGTCGGGCCGCTCGCCTTCCACGAACTCCTGCACGCCACGGTCGACGAAGCAGATCTCCATGCTCTCGCCCTTCTCCGCGACGGCCAGGCCGGCCTCGCGGGCGATCTCGCGCACTTCCGTCTTCGTCAGTTCCCCCAGCGGGAACACCGCGCGGGCCAGTTGCTCCTGGTTCAGTTCGAACAGGAAGTAGCTCTGGTCCTTCGAGCGGTCGGCCGCGGTGTGGAGTTCGTAGCGGCCGTCCCCGCCGCGGCGGATACGCGCGTAGTGGCCGGTCGCGATCCGGTCCGCGCCCAGCCGCCGCGCCCGCTCCCGGAAGGCCTCGAACTTGATCTCCGTGTTGCAAGAGATGCACGGGCTCGGGGTGCGGCCGTCCACGTAGCTGTCGACAAAGGGATCGACGACATGCCGGCGGAACTCCCCGTCCATGCGCAGCGTGTAGTGGGGCAGGCCGATCTGCTCGGCCACCCGCCGCGCGTCGCCGAGGTCGAGCGAGCCGCAGCAGCGCCCGTGCCGGACCTGCTGCGAGCGGTCCCAGAGCAGCATCGACAGGCCCACGACCGGCATCCCCTCGCGCTCCAGCAGCAGTGCCGCGACGGACGAGTCGAGACCGCCGCTCATCGCCACGGCGGTCAGCGGCGCCGGTGCGGCGGCGGCGGCCGGCGACACCGCGGGTTGTGCCACGACGCTCATCCCGCCACCGCCCGGACGGCCGGCTCCGCGGACAGCCCCCGCAACGCCTCCACCTCGCGTGCCAGCACCGGCAGGAAGCTCGCGACCTCCGCTTCGTCGTTCGTCGTACCCAGGCTGATGCGAATCGACGCCAGGGCCTCCGCCGGATCCACGCCCATCGCCAGCAGCGTCCGGCTCGGCTCGACGACGCCCGAGGCACACGCCGCCCCGGTCGAGACCGCGAAACCGGCGAGGTCGAGCCGGACGACGAGCTCCTCGCCGATCAGGCCGGGAAACGCGACGTGAGTCGTATGCGGCAGGCGCGGCGACAAGGCGCAGTGCAGCCGGGCCTCCGGGATGTCGCCGAGGCCAGCCTCGAGCCCATCGCGCAGGCGACCCAACCGCTCGGTGCGATCGTCAAGTTCCTCTGACGCCAGCGCCGCGCAGACCCCGAAACCGACGAGGGCCGCGACGTTCTCCGTGCCGGCCCGTCGCCGGCGCTCCTGGCCGCCGCCGAGGATGAGCGGCTCGAAGGCCGCGCCCTCCCGGATCCACAGCGCCGCCGCCCCCACCGGCCCGTTGAACTTGTGCGCCGCGACGACGAGGTAGTCCGCGCCAAGAACCCCCGCGTCGACGGCGAGCTTTCCCGCCGCCTGCACCGCGTCGCAAAGGAGCGGCACGCCGCGCGCCCGGCACGCCGCCGACGCCTCGGCGACCGGCTGCACCGTGCCCAGTTCGTTGTTCGCCAGCATGAGGCAGGCGAGCCGCGTGTCCGACCGGAGCGCCGCCGCGACCGCCCCGGCGTCGACGACCCCGTCAGCTCCAGGACACAGCCGCGTCACGTCGACGCCCAGGCCCTCCAACCGGTCGGCAGCCACGTGAATCGAAGGATGCTCGAGTTCCGAAATCACCAGGTGGCCGCCCTCCCTGCCGGCGAACGCCGAGAGCAGAACCGCGTTGTTCGCCTCGGTACCCGAGGCGGTGAACACGACCTCCGGCGCCAGCCCGCCGACGAGTTCCGCCACCTGCTCCCGCGCGAGTTCGACCGCGGCCCGCGCCTCGCGGCCAAAGGCATGGACCGACGAGGGATTCCCGTGCCGCGTGCTGAGCCAGGGCGCCATCGCCCCGCCGACCCGCGGATCGAGCGGCGTGGTCGCGTTGTGGTCGAGGTAGACGGGTGCGGGCATGGTCGTGGTGGATTGTACGTTCAGGCCAGGCGGTACGCTTGAGGGCGTGCTGTCCAGCGAGAGGTGAGCGTGAACGGGGAGTGTGAATCCAGCGAGAGGTGAGCGTGAGCCGGTTGGGATCGGGGATCATCGGAGGATGATCTTGACTCTCCAGACCCACGGACA
>LXNI01000132.1_pt1 | contig 90989 bp, 91 predicted proteins | sample 809091 | NCBI WGS metagenome assembly LXNI01 (sample SAMN04870527, study PRJNA318959) | sponge metagenome | biome: 01000161; feature: marine sponge reef; material: water | host: Sarcotragus foetidus | place: Greece: Milos, Mediterranean Sea | collected 2013-05-29 | depth 5-7 m | reverse complement strand
ACGGTCGCCGACGGCAGCGACTGCGCCGAAACCTCAGGAGCAGGCGCCGCCCACAGCGCAATCAGCAGCGTCGCCGCGCCAGCCGCCCACGCCGAACCCCGCCACCGCCAAAGGCCTCGACCATCATGAGGTCCCCCCCCCCCTTCTCAGAGACGTGCTCAGCACCAGCCACCGATCACAACCAGAACGCACAGCGGGGAAAGAGTACAGAAACCCCCCGACTATGCCAAACACTGAGCCCCCGACAACCGGGTGCCAATGACAGACACCCTGTGCAAGGAGGGGTGGTGGCGGTCAGTTCTGGCCGGTTAACGCGGCCAAGACCTTGGGGGCCATGATCTCAGCTAATTCGAGGCATTCCTCTTTCGACCAGATGGCGATGGGGACCCATGGATAGTCGACGGTGAGGAACTCGTAATCGGCACAGCCGCTCACCCGGGCAATGGCCTGGGCTGAGCCTCTCATCTCCTCGTGGACGATGGCGACGCTGGGAACGCCTGCCCACTCCAGCTCCACTGCGTCCCGCAAACTGCGGGCACTACAACTGCCTCAACCGCCGAAGCCGGTTATGGCGACGGTGGCCTCCTCGGTCAAGCGGCTCCAGTCCCCCGGATCAGGCGGAATCGACACTGAGCTCTTCACCACCTTCAGCGGGGCTTGCGGATCGCTTAGCTTGGTCAACTCGTCATAGAGGGCATCAAGGAAGATCTCCCCTTCGCCGAGGCCGTTGGCCACCAAAGCGACCACCGCTCCGTCCAAACTGGCCGGCCGAGGAGAGAATTCATGATCTCCGGTGCGGTCGAACGGGCCGGACGTGGGATCGAGGCCGATGAGGGTTGTCATGGCTTCAGACTAGCTGATAGCACGCGTGCGGGCAGGGGCTGCCAGTTAGGAAACAGCCTCGGTGATGGCGAGGGCGAGGTGGGGCAAGAGGAGCCAACTCGCTCCCATACCCGCTCCCCCGGCGGCCACGATGAGGATGCCCTCGGGCTTGCCGATGCGAGCCATTCGGTCGGTGGCGCTGGTGGCGGGCGCATTGAGCCGGGGCCACAGATGCTGTTGGATATCGGTTTTCGACCACCCTTCATCAATGAAGAAGCGATGGTGCTCGTGGCCGATCACGATGACCACGTTGCCGTCCTCTCCCAGCCACGAATCCCCGGCGATGCCGTTGGCCCGGATATTCGCCACCAGGGTGTCGCACACGCCCTCGGCGTTTCGGCTGGTGAAGTCGGTGGCCTCGACCATCTTCATGAGCGAGTGGATGGTTACTGCGCTCTGCTCAGGGCTCAAACCCCGCTGGACGTGGAGTGGCTCCCAGTCGGAGGCCTCCTCGTTCTCCCCGAAGCAGAAGGAGTAGCGGGCCGGGGTGGAGTAGCTGGCCCGGTCCAAGAAGCCGGGAATGCCCCGGCACACGTTGCGGATCACCAGGCGAAGCGCCCGGCCGATGGTGGCGTTGGCCCGGAACCCCGGCCCGAAACATCCCGCCCCTGAAGCCACCCCGAGATCGTTGCGTACGGGGCCGTTGATGATCACAGCCTGGGCCGCGCCCGACAGTGTGCCGGTAGTGGAATGGCAGTTTCCCTTGGGATGTAGGTGGGCTCGCACCGCGGCCACCACCACGGGGAAGTACTCGGGCAGGCAGCCGGCCATCACCGCGTTCACCGCGGCCTGCTCCGCAGTGCACGTCACTTCCCGGGTAGGAACCGTGCCCAGCACCTCATCCCCGGAGAGCCCAGCACCCTCCAAGAACGCGGCCACCTTTTCGGGGGTGGGGGGCATGATGGGCAGCCCGTCGGTCCACCCCTTCTCGAAATAGTCCTCCACCAAGGCTTCATAGGTGTCGTAGGCGTGTTGGGCGGCCGCGGTCATGGCCCAAAGCTAGAGGTAATGTCGGGTGGTCTCCCATACAGAGCGGATGGCAAAACTCGACCGGAGGCGGCCCATCCCGCTGAAACGCGATAAGTACTGGTTGTGGATCCTCTCGAAGTCGCGCTGGTCGGCCACCGCAAGGTGGAGCAGATAGTCGGCATCGCCGGCCATCAGGTGGCATGACATGACCTCTGGGCACTCCACCACCTCCTTTTCGAACTGGCGCAATGATGCCTCGCTTTGGCTCACCAGCGAGATCTCAACAAAAACGTCGAGAGAGCGGTTGATGGCTTGGGGGTCGAGGATCATCACGTAGCCCGCGATCACCCCGTCAGCCTCCAGCCGCCGAACCCGGCGATAGCAGGCCGAGGGCGACAAGCCCACCCGGTCGGCCAACTCGGCGTTGGAGATGCGAGCGTCCCCTTGAAGCTCATTGAGAATGGATCGGTCGATTGAATCCAGTTCCGTCACCGCTCTGACACCTCCTTGACCCCAAAAGAACCGCTAATGGCGTGAACCATAATTTGTTCGAATATTCGGATAATTTCGAAGAATATCATCACTTATTGGCATTTTGGCGACATCTTTTCAAGATCTTTTCCCCTCTTTCGCGGGTAAGATTTCAATGTAGCGACCGGTTAGCGGCGGAGGCATCAGATGCGCATCGGGGTTCCAAAAGAGATCAAGAACGAAGAGCGGAGAGTGGCATTGACACCCGGCGGTGCTACTGAGCTCACTGCCCGAGGCCACGAGGTTCTCGTCGAGCCCGATTGCGGAGCAGGGGCAGGTTTCACCGACGAGGAATACGCCTCCCACGGCGCTCATGTCGCGGACTCGGCTGAAGAGGTGTTCGACTGGGCCGAGATGATCGTCAAGGTCAAAGAGCCCCAAGTCGAGGAACGGGCCCGGATGAGGGAAGGCCAGATCCTGTTCACCTATCTGCACTTGGCAGCCGACGCGATCCAGACTGCGGATCTAGTCGACCAGGGTGTCACCGCCATCGCCTATGAATCAGTGGTCGGCCCCAACGGAGGTTTGCCCTTGCTAGCTCCCATGTCACAAGTGGCGGGTCGGATGTCGATCCAAGCCGGAGCCCATTGTCTTGAGTCCTCGGCAGGAGGTCGAGGGGTTCTCCTCGGCGGTGTGCCCGGCGTGGCGCCGGCCAAGGTAGCGATCATCGGTGGAGGCGTGGTCGGCCGGAACGCGGTGCAGATGGCTATCGGTCTCGGCGCCGATGTAACAGTGATCGACCGCGACGTCTCCGTGCTAGAAGATCTGAGCTCCCGATACGGCTCAGCCCTGCACACACTCCACTCCAGCGGAGGTGCCCTCGAGGAGGCAGTTCTCGGCGCCGACTTGGTAATCGGGGCAGTTCTCATTCGGGGTGCCCGAGCTCCGCGTCTGGTCACTGCCGAGATGGTCAAGTTGATGCGACCCCGATCGGCGGTAGTCGATGTCGCCATCGACCAGGGCGGCTGCATCGAGACCTCTCGGCCCACCACTCACGCCAACCCCACCTATTTGGCCTACGACGTGGTCCATTACTGCGTGGCCAACATGCCCGGCGCGGTCCCCCGAACGTCGACGTTCGCCTTGGAGAACGCCACCCTTCCCTACATGTCGAAGCTGGCCGATCTCGGGCCGACCGAGGCCATGCGAACAGATGCTGGGCTGCGGGCCGGCTTGTCGGTCTGCCAAGGGCGGGTCACCGAACCCGCGGTGGCTGAATCCCTCGGCCTCAACCACACCGCTCCCGAGGAGGCACTGGGTCTCAGCCAGTGTGCGGCCTAGATCAGCTCGGCCATCCGTTCGGCTACGGCGATGACATTCAGATTGGTGTTGGCTCGCGGCGTCTCAGGCATGATCGAGGCATCGCACACTCGCAGGCCTTCGGTCCCCCACACCTGCCCGTAGGGACCGACCACCGCAGCGGGGTCGTCGGTTGGGCCCATCGCACAGGTGCCCGCACCGTGGTAGAAGGCCACGTGGTTGGCGAACACATGAGCCAACAGATCGTCGCGGGACAGCTTTTTGGGCAGGAACACAGGCTCCTTGGCCACCCTCTGATAGGAGGGCGACAACAGCAGCTCGATGCCCAGCTCAAAGGCCTCAACCAGCCGTTCCAGGTCTGGCTTGTGGGCCAAGAATGGGTAGGTGATCACGGGGGGATCGGCCGGGTCAGCTGATACCGGACGAACCGACCCCCGGATCTCCACCCGTTGCAGAGCGGCGTTGAAGGCGAAAACGGTATCCAACCCCCCCGCTTGGGCTCGGCGCCGGGGATTGTTGGACAGATCGAACACCCCAACGGGGAATAGTTGGAGGTCGTTGGCCGGTCCCGAGGAGCTGGTGAATCGCAGCAAGGTCTGGATATTGACATCGCCGGGATGCACCATCTGCGGTCTGGGCAACGCGAACAGATAGACGGCCGGGTGGTCGGAGAAGTTGGCCCCCACCCCGGGACGGTCGACAACGATGTCGAAGCCCAAACCGGCTAGCTCCGAAGCCGGGCCGATGCCGGAGCGCCATAGCAGCATCGGTGACTGAACCACGCCGGCGGCCACGACGACCTCGTCAGCGGCGACCGCTTCCGGTGGGCCATCGGCAACTACGTCAACCCCGATAACCCGGTTGCCGCTCCAACGCAACGCCCGCACCAGACAGCTGCCTCGCACCTCCAGGTTGGGACGACTGCGGACTTCCGGGGTCAGGTAGGCGTCGGCGGCGGACACCCGCTGGAGGCCCCGGCGGTTGCGGGGCAGCGGACCGGCGCCAAGGGAATTCGGGGCATTGTGATCTTCGATGTAGCCGTGGCCGGCTGCTTCGCAGGCCTCATAGAACACGGCATGCACCGGGTTGAGCTCGGCCTCAGGCGTGCGGGCAATGGACAACGGGCCATCTCGGCCATGCCATCGATCCTCGCCGTCTGGATCGGACTCCAGCCGCCGAAAGCAGGCCAGCACCGCTTCCCAGCGCCATTCGTCAAACCCCCAGGAATCGAAATCATCCGGCATGGCCCGAACGGCGATACCGCCGTTGACGGCTGAGCTGCCGCCGAGCACTCGCCCTCGGGGATACGGCTGTGTCCGCCCACCGGGCAGTCGCACCACATCACCCCAGTCGTGGTGGGGATGCGAAGACACGGTGATATCGCCCAGTTCAGAGGGCAGTCGTGTGCCGTAGTCGGGACCGGCTTCCAGAAGAAGCACTTGTCGGGCGGGATCCTCCGATAGCCGGGCCGCCAGCACCGACCCCGCTGAGCCCCCGCCCACGATGACCGTGTCAAACACAGGGGCTATGCCCCTACTGCGCAGCCTTGTTGGATTGGCGTTCGCCCCGGACGAATGCCTCCCGGGCCTTCTCGCCTTCTCCCATGAGGTTCAGCTCGTAGGTGAATCCCTGCTCGAAGCGGTAACTGCGGTGTACATCCACCGGATCGATCCCGTTGATCGACCACTTGGCCTTGCGGATCACACCGGGGGGCTTGGAGGCGATCACTCCCGCCACCCGGTGGGCCTCATCCATGAGCTGATCGCCGGGGACCACGCTTAGCACCGTTCCCCACCGGTGCAGGTCCTCGGCACCTACCGGCTCGCAGCTGTACATCATCCAGCGCATCACCTTTTCTGGAACCAGCCGAGCGGTGTGGGTGGCCGCGCCCAGAGCGCCGTTGTCCACTTCGGGCATGGAGAACTTCACCCCTTCCGCGGCCACCACCAAGTCGCAGTTTCCGGCGAGGCCGATGCCTAGACCCAAGCAGAAGTCCTGCACCGCGGCGATCACCGGCACCGCGCAGTCGTAGACCGCGCCGAAGGCCTCATAGCAGGCGTCACCGGTGCCCAAAACTCCGTCAAAGCCCTCCATGGCCTGCATTTCCTTGATGTCCACCCCGGCGTTGAACCCCCTGCCCACCGCGGTGAGGATGGCGGCCCGCACGTTGGAATCAGACTTGAAGCCCCGGAAGATCTCGGCCAGCCGATAGGTGTCGGCGATGTTGAGGGCGTTCACCGGCGGATTGTCCATGGTGACAACCGCGATGCCCTGCTCATCGATCTCAGTGTGAATGGCCACGGTGCGCTCCTCTGCCCGACTCTGGTTCCCGGCGGCTCAGCGTACGCCTACCCAGCGGCGGCTACTAGCTTCTACGTCAATAGACTTCCCGATCCCAGAAAGCGAGTCCACCTTGCGCATCGGCTATCTGATCGACACCAACCACGGGTACTACGACCAACCCCTGCCCGAGCCCGAAAACGCGGCCGATGCCCTCGATGCCATGACCGAAGAGGGGATTCTGGCCGAGCAGTCCGGCTTCCACTCCATCCAGGTGCCCGACCGCCACGGCCGCACCGAATCCTATTTTGGCTCGCCGTTGAACCTGCTGATGATCCTGGCCCGAGAGACCAGCCGGGTGGCCATCGGCTCCTACTGCCTGGTGAACACCCTCTATCACCCCATGGAGGTGGCCGAGCAGTGCGCCATCATCGACAACATCTCGAGGGGCCGGCTGTACATGACCTGGGGTCGCGGCTTCCATGCCGGCTACTGGGGCCAGTTCGGCGTTCCGTCTGAGCGGATGCTGGGCCGCTACCTGGAGAACGTGGCCATCATCGACAAGGCGCTGCAATCCAAGGGCGAGCGCTTCAGCTGGGACGGCGACTTCTACCAGGTGAACGACGGATTGCTCTCCCCCAACTCCTACCAGCAGCCCCGGTTCCCGTTCTGGGGGGGCGGCCAGCTTCCCGCGGCCATTGAGCGGTGCGGGGTCTACGCCGAGTCGTGGACCTGCGACGACTTCCCCATCCAAAAGGAGACTTGGGATCGCCAAGCCGGCGCCTACCGGACCAAAGCCATCGAACACGGCAAGGAGCCATTCGTCGTTTTGATGCGCAAGGCGTGGGTGGCCGATTCCTTCGAGCAGGCCGCCGAGCAGTACGGCAGCCACTATGTGCCGGAGATGCGCTTCTATTGTGAACAGGGGATCCTGGCCCACCACCCCGAATTCGACTCTCCCGAGAAGATCACCACCGAATCAGCCCGCGAGCACATCGTGGTGGGCTCCCCCTCTCAGTGCCGGGAGCGGTTGGAGCGGTATTACGAGGAGTTGGGCGTGCAGTATTTCACCGTGCAGTTCCGCATGGTCACCGGCCCCTCTTTCGAGGCCACCCGGGAGCAGATTCAGCGTTTCGGCGAAGAGGTGGTGCAACCCCTGCACCGCAAGTACCCCGCTCCCGACCATCCGGCCATCCCCGAATCCTGCCGGTGGTGAGGAGATGACTTCGGCGACACAATCTCCGACCATCGAGGAACTGGAATCCCTGGTGGGAAGGCAGTTCCCAGGCGGAACCTACGACTTAGAACCTTGGCGGGTTTGGCTGACCAACGATGTAATCGGGGCACCGCAGCGAACCGACGGCATCGCCCATCCCATGTTCTGCTACTACGCGGCCATGGCCGGATTGGGCATCTCCATCGACGAGATGTTCACCCTTTGCTACGCGTCGGCCGACGATGGCCCGATGTTCGGGGAATGCGACATCAAGCAGCTGCGCCCCTTGGAAATCGGTGCCACCTACACCGTGCGGGGAGAGATCACCAGCGCAGTCCGCAAGCAAGGTGAGCGCACGGGAACCTTTGACATTGTGGCCTTCCAACTCGAGGTAGTCGCCCCCGATGGCGAAGTGTCGTCCTTGGTTTCCAACTCCTTCATCTTTCCCAGGAGGCCCTAGTGAGTGCGATCCCAACTCCATCAGTGGGAGACGAGCTTCCCCGTCTGGTCATCGAAGCGGTAGACGCCGAGAAGATGAAGACGATGGCTGCCCTGTTGGCCGATTCCAACCCCATCCACTGGGATGTCGACACCGTGAGGGAACTGGGCATGGGCGACCAGCCGGTTAATCAAGGCCCCAACAATCTGGGCTACGTGATGAACATGCTGGGCCAGTGGGCCGGCGGCGCCGAGCGCATACGACACATTCGGGTGCGATTCCTGGACAATGTGTTCGCCGGCGATCAGTTGGAGGCGGGCGGCAAGGTCACCGCGGTTGGCGATGACGGAACTGTCGACTGCGACGTCTGGTTGGCTCGCGATGGTACCCACCCTGTGCTAGCGGGGACCGCTACCTTGTCGTTGGTCTAAGAGCGGGCGCGGATAGGTGGCTGGTCTGGAGCTTCTTGTTTGAAGTTATTAATTGATGTTGGAGCTGCTGAATTGAGGCAATTGGTTGGTTTTGGAGTTGTTGGATAGGGGTAATAAGAGGCAAAGAATATTCAGTTATGAGTCCCATTACTAGTCCTATTACCAATGATAACGAAAGGTTGATGACAGCTATTGATCGTGCCTAGGGTTTACCGAGAAACACTTTGTCTATTACCCAAGGAGTCCTCATGGTCGACCATATTCACACTGATACGTGTTACGACCACCCGGAGCACACGCACGCCGACCATGCCGATCACTGCGACACGGCTGAGCACGGCCACGCCGACCACGCCGATCACTGCGACACGGCTGAGCACGGCCACGCCGACCACGCGGAACACTGCGACGATGCCAGCCACACGCACGCCGACCACGCCGACCACTGTGACACGGCCGAGCATACCCACGCCGACCACGAAGATCACTGCGACACTCCCGTTCACAGCCACGCCGACCACGAAGATCACTGCGATATCCCGGTACACGTCCACACCGACGAGTGCTGTAACGCGGCCTAGTGGACAAATCTGATCATGGTCATGGCCATGCCCACGATCACGACCACGACCATGCCCACGATCACGACCACGACCATGCCCACGATCACGACCACGACCATGCCCACGATCACGACCACGACCATGCCCACGATCACGATCACGGGCACGATCACGATCACGGGCACGATCACCACCACGACCTAAGGGAAGCCAGCCGCAAGAGCCTGATCACCGCGGTCACCCTGACCACCACATTCATGGTGATCGAGGTGATCGGCGGTTTCGCGTCGGGCAGTTTGGCGCTCATCTCCGACGCCGGGCACATGCTCACCGACAGCGCGGCCATCGGTTTAGCACTGTTCGCCATGTGGGCGGCTGACCGACCGACATCTCACCGTCGGACTTTCGGCTTTTACCGAACCGAGATTCTGGCCGCCATGTTCAATGCGCTGTCTCTATGGGTGATCGTGGGATGGATCTTCTACGAGGCCATTCGAAGATTCGATGGAGATACCCATGTAGAGGGCGGGCTCATGCTCGGCGTCGGCGCAGCCGGCCTAGCAATCAATGTCTTGGTGGCCTTCGTACTGCACCGCCAGTCGGGACACAGCCTGAATGTGGAAGGCGCCTTCCAGCACGTTCTGGCCGACCTGCTGGGTTCAGTGGCCGTGGTGGTGTCGGGAATCTTCATCATCAGCGTGGGCTGGGACATCGTCGACCCGATTCTCAGCATGTTCATTGGCGTGCTCATCCTCTTCAGCTCTTGGAACCTCGTATCCGAGGTGTTCCACGTACTGATCGACGGCACCCCTGAGAACGTGGACGTCTACAAACTGTGCCATGAGATCGAGGAAGTGGACGGAGTGACCATTGTCCACGATGTCCATGTGAGGACGATCTCATCGGGCTACCTATCGATGACCGCCCATGTGTTGGCCGATCCAGCTGTGGATGCGCTCGATTCGGACAACCAGTTGCGAAGCATCCGCGAAGTGGTGAAGCGCCACGGAATCCATCACACCACCATCCAGCTTGAGCACTCAGTGGAGGGCTGCGACCAGGAGAACCACCACGTCGACCATCTGATGGCGACGGAACGGGAGATCCGCAAGCGGTCCAAGCTCGCCAGCTTCCTCATGCACTCCCACTAAGGGGCGGCGGGGACAAGTGACCATCCACAGGTCGCATGCGTTGGGCTGTCAGATTTCGCACAGGCTCTAAGTCGCCAACCTGACTTTGTAGGAGCCGACGAGGCTCCTAATTGTCAGTGCCATCAAGAATAGGATCACCGTGCCCAGGGCCATGGTGGCCCCGGCCGCGGTGTCGTGGTGGTAGCTGATAAGCAGACCGACCACCACCGATACCGTGCCGAGGAGGACCGCGGTGGTCATGATGGCGGGAATCCGGCGTACCAACATGGCCGCAGTTGACGGGGGGGCCACCAAGAAGGCGAACACCAGCAGGTTTCCCACCGCCTGGAACGACGCCACGATGGAGATGGCCAACAGCGCCAACAGAGCGGCGTGGGTCAGACGGGGTCGGAGTCCCATCAGCCGAGCCTGGGCTTCATCGAAGGTCATCACCAGGAACGCCCGGTGGAAGAACACCACTCCCAGCAACACGACTCCGGCGATGATCAACTGGCGAATGAGGTCACTGTTGGTTACCCCGGTTATGGAGCCGAACAAGAATCGGCCGAGATCGCCCGCGTAAGCGCCCGAGCTGCTGGACATGATCACTACTGCTAAGGCCAAGAAACCCACGTAAAGCAAACCGATGGAGCTGTCGTCGGGTAGTGGGGAGTAGTTGCGGATTAGGTTGATGCCGGAAACCATGGCCAGCGCGGCAATCAGCGCCCCCAACGTCGTATCACCCCCGAGAATAAAGGCGATGGCCAACCCTGGTAGCACCCCATGGGCCAAGGCCTCACCGAAGAAGCTCATCCCCCGAAGTACTACCCATGTTCCAACCGTGGATGTGGCCAGCACCGCCAGCAGCCCCGACCACAGGGCATTGCGCATGAAGATGTTGTCGACGAAAGGCTCGATCCACCAGTCGATCGGACTGGTCAGAAACTCCATGGCGGGATCCCTAGTGGTGAACCCTTGACGGCAACGTCACCCGAGGGCGTCGGCGATCTTCTGCGCGTTGGAGCGCATGAAACCAAGGTAGGTGTCAGAACCGCTTCCCGATGGACCGAGAGATCCGGTATCCAGGACGACGACATCGACACCGGCCTGCCGGGCCAACGCTTCGGCATCATCGGAGCTGTGTGAGGATTCGGCGAAGATTGCCGGCACCCCAGTCTGACCGATCAGACCGACGAGCTCCTGTAGTTCTGCCGGGTTGGCCTCTCCTATGGACGTGCCGCCGGGAATTACCGTCCCGACCAACTCGAACTCATAACGGTTGGCGAAGTAGCCGAGGGCATCGTGGTTGGTAAGCATCAGGCGCTCATCGTGGGGAAGAGGCGCCAGGATGCCAGCGACCTCGTCGTCGAGTGCGACCAACTCTCCCCGGTACTTGGTTACACAGGCGCTTAGCGCACAGGAGTCGAGACCTCCCTGTGCCGCCAGAGCCTCGCTGAGCGGAAGAAGCGCATCGGCAACCCGGATCGGATCGAACCACACGTGGGGATCATCTCCACCATGGTGCTCTTCCTCGTCCTCTTCTTCCTCCTCTTCTTCGCCCTCGTGCTCCAATTCCATACCTGGGGCGAATCCAATGGTTTCGATGTGGTCAGCCATATGGAACACGGGTGTGCCGGCTTCCTCGACCGCTTCGAGGGTGTCTTCCAGTCCTTCTTCTAGTTCGAGACCATTGGCCACGATCATTACGGCGCTTTCCATGCGGCCCCGATCCTGCAGCGAGGGTTGGAATGCATGGGGGTCACCGCCTGGAGGAATGAGGGTGATCACCTCTGCCTGGCCATCGCAAGCCACGTTGGCCACTATGTCGGCCCAGATGGAGGTGGTTGCCATAATCGTCGGTGAACCATCGGAGGCTGAGTCGTCGTCATTCCCGCACCCCGAGACAAGCAAAGCCAGTGCAGCCACGACGGTTATGGCACGGACGCCGACACTTTTAGTATCAATAATCGTTCTCACTCTCGATAACATATTTGGGAATGAGTGTCATTCGCAAGCATCTAGTGGAATACTGAACCCAGATGACTGCGGAATCGCTTCCCGTGCCCGGCGATGAGGACTATCTGGCGGAAATGCACCTGCAAATTGGGGCCAGATTGGCACGACAGGAGCATCGCTACACCTCTGGCCGAAGACAACTGGTTGAGGTGCTGGCCCTGGCCAACCAGCCGATGACGCTGCCAGACATCGTGGCCGCCGACCCAGACCTCGCCCAAAGTTCGGCGTACCGCAACCTTGACGTGTTGGTTCGGAGCGGGGTCATCAGAAGGCTCAGCGCCGGAGGCGACCACACTCACTTCGAATTGGCCGAGCCCCTACTGGGACATCACCACCATCAAATCTGCATCCGCTGCGGTTCTATCGAGGACATTCACCTTGGCAGCGACGTGGAACTCCTTGTGGACCAGAGTCTGTCTGACATTGCATCCCAAACCGGATTCACTCCCATCCATCACAGCCTCGACCTTCACGGCCACTGCGCCGACTGCTGACCCGGCATCCGGCCCTAGTTGGATATGCGGCTGACCGAACTCCGACTAGGCCCAGAACTGGCCGAGTGGCGACGCGAGATCAGAGATTTCTTGGCTTCGGAGATGGCCGCGGACAAGGTGGCCGAGCACGTCGATCCCACCGATCTGACCGGCCTCGATCTGGACTTCGAGCGACGCCACCAAAAGGAGGCTGCTAACCGGGGCATCCTGGCCGTCGCATTGCCGGTGGCCGACGGCGGCCAAGGCCGATCTCGAGCCTGGAAGCACGTGTACGACCTGGAGGCCGCCTTCCACGGTGCGCCGTCCATCGACACCGGCGTGACACTGTGCGGGTCTGTGCTCTCACGCTTCGGGAGCCAAGCCCAGAAAAACCAATGGCTAGCGCCAATGGTCTCGGGGGAGATCTTGGGCGCCATCGCTTATAGCGAGGCCGGTGCCGGCAACGACCTGGCGGCCATCTCCACCACCGGAGTGAGGGACTCTGGCGGTTGGGTGCTTGCGGGAACCAAGTCGCACGTTACGGGAGCCCACAAGGCCGACATGGCCGTGGTGTTGGCCGTGACTGATCCCAAGGGAAGTGCCCGCCTGTCGATGACCATGTTTTTGGTTCCCCTGGATGCGCCCGGAGTCGAGATCAAGCGGAGGTCCACAATCAACCGCTGGACTCTCGGCGAGATCGACCTTCGCAGGGTGCGACTCGATGACGACTGCGTGCTGGGCGAGGTTGGCGCTGGGTGGTCGCAAGTCATGGCCGCAGTGGCCGCGGAACGAGGCTCATTGGCCCACTACGGATGGACGGAGCAGTGGTTGTCGCGGCTGCCGGCGGGAGTTTCCCCGCCGGAGCGGGCCAGGCTGCACGCGGCCGCGGCTACAGTCCGGGCCTTCGGCCGGAGGCTGATCGACTTCGAGGAGGCTGGCCGGCCCCTTGGCTATGAGGCATCAGTAGTGAAAGTGGCCTCTACCGAACTCCTCCATGACATCGCCCGCACGGCCCTATCAAGAGCGGAGCAGAGTGAAGCCGACTGGACTCCAATGTTTGAGGACGGCCCGCCGTATGCCTATAACGCCCTTGAGGCCATTCACCCCACCTTGTCGGTCGGAGCGAACGAGACCCACCGAGACATGATTGCGTCAGAACTGTTGAACCGCGACCTGTCGGCGGCCGCTCCCCCGGCTGCGACCCCCAATGACCCTGTTCTTTCTGCTTGCGCTGAGCAGGCGGTACAGGCCCGTCAAGTCTTGGCCTTGACTGCCCAGCACGCCCTCCGGCGGCCGTTGTACGGGAAGCAGGTGGGAGACTTTCAGGCGGCCCGCCACCGCTTCGTGGATATGGCCATCGCGGTTGAGGCCATGGAACTCACCGCGGCGGAGGCTGCCCTCTCCCCCGCCGGTGCCCAACACGATTACCTGGTGTCGGCGGCCAAGGTGACGGCCAACGAGGCCTTGCTCGACGTTCTGGCCAGCGCCCATCAGTTGCACGGCGCCGACGGTTACTACGACGACCACTATCTGGCGGCGTTCACTCGCCGGGCCTGGGCAGCCCAAGCTCGGGGAGGTTCCACCGCCGAGCACCTGGATCGTTTGGCCCGTTTGACCGAGTGATGGGCTAGCCGGCGATGGTGACCCGGTGGAGCACTCGCTCCTCTCCGGTCACATCTCCGACGACGGCATGTTGGGTAGACCGGTTGTCCCAGATCACCAGGTCGCCGTCGCGCCAGCGGTGTCGATAGGTGTTCTCGTAGCGCCCGATTGCACCGTAGAGATATTCCAACAAGGGTTGGCTCTCCTCTGGGGTCCACCCATCGATTCGGGTCACGTAGTTGTCGTTGACGAAAAGCGCTTCGGCACCGGTGTCGGGATGGGCCCTTACCACCGGGTGGACAGCCACAACCGCTTCGTGGTCCAAGCCGGCATCGGCGGCCAGGCTGGTGCCCTCGTGAACGGCGGAAAGGGTACGGAGCATGGCCTGCAATCCGGGTGACAACGACTCGAACGCCTTGACGGCGCTGGCAAACATCGTGTCACCGCCCACAGCGGGCAAGACCCGGGCCAGCAGCAGGGTGTAGGCGTGCGGGTCGCTCATGTGGGTCGAGTCGGAGTGCCAAGTCTGGGTGATGGGGTTTGGGTCGTAGATCTTCATGATCCCCGGGTACCCCTCGATGGACGGCACATAGGGATGGATTGAGATATCTCCCCACTCGGCGGCAAAGGCGAGCTGGTCTTCAGGGGTCATCGCTCCCTGATCGCGGATGCAGATGACCCCGTTGTCATGCAGCGCCTCGCGCACGTCGGCAAAGTCGCGGTCCGTGATCCCTATGGTCAGATCGAGCCCGAGCACCTCCGCCCCCAATGCCCACGCCAGACGCCGAATCTCCATGGTCAAGGAACTCTAGTCATCAGACGCGTCCGGGATGAACGCCCATCGATCGCTCATTTGCCCGCAGCGCGATTTCTGTGACATATCGCTTCTTTTCCGTGTAGAGTCGCACGCATGGGAACCTCTAGCAAGCTCAGAAAGTACCGCTCCGACCATGAAAGCCTGAACACCCATAGTCGTTCGGCAATTATCGAGGCGGGCCGAGTCTTATTCTTGAGTCAGGGTATCGCCTCCACGACCATGGGAGAGATTGCCGACCAGGCGGCTGTGAGCCGCGTTACCGTCTACCGCCACTTTCCCGAGTGCGGAGCAATCGCCTTCGAGGTGTACGGCAACATGCTGGAGTCGATACTCGAGGCCACACGAGCAGGAGTTCCTTCCGGGGTCAGCGGGCTTGACGCTGCCCGCCACTGCCTGGATGCCCTCTTTGCGGCATATCCGTCGCAGGAATCCGCATTCCGCTACTGCGCAGCATTCAGCTCCTATTTCGCAACCGAAGAGCGTTCTGACGAATTGGCCGAGTGGTATGACAATCGAGAGTTCCAAGGACTGGCAGACGCTTGTTCCCAGTTCTTCGGCTCCCAACTCGACCAAGAGACTTCGAATCGCCTGATGGCCCTTACCGATGCGGCCACCAGCGGCTTGTGCAGTTTGGCAGTCACCGGCTCTCCGCTCAACGGAACCGACGTCGAAGCCCGACTCCACAACCTCAAAGATCTGATCCTTGGGCAATTGGACGCCGTGGCCGACTAACCCTCTGGCCTCTCAATACGATAGAGGGCGGCTGCGTTCTCCCATAGCAGCTTGCGCCGAACCTCGTCGGAATGGCCGGCCAGCGAAGCCTCGATCCGCTCCCGCACGTTGCCGTAGAGACAGGTCGGGTGGGGGAAGTCGGTTTCGAACAGAACGTTGTCGACGCCGATCTTGTCAAGCAGCCGCTGGGGGGCGGTCTCCTCGAACCAGTAGCAGGCGTAGACCTGGCGGCGGAAGTACTCACTGGGCATCATCTCGAAATTCGACGCCTCTTTGAGCCCGCCGCATTCATTGAAAGAGTGATCAACCGCCTCGAGCACGAAAGGGATGAAGCCGATGCCGCTCTCCACCGACACGAACTTGAGGTCGGGGTAACGAGGCAGTACGCCGGATCCCAGCAGGTCGGTGAGCTGGATTCCGTTCTTCAGGAACATCTCCAGCGACGCGTAGGCGTAAGTCGAGGGCTTGCCGTGGGCCGCCATCCGCTCAGGAGTGAAGCCGGTGGTGGTGTCGCCGCTGCCGATGTGGAAACTGATAGGGAGGCCAGCCTCCTGGGCCACCGACCACAGCGGGTCCCAGTGAGGGTCGCCGAGTAAGGGCAGACCGAACCGCTGTGGCTCCCCGGTGAACAAGACGGCGCGATGGCCGAGCTCGGCGCAGCGGGCGACCTCAGCCACGGTGTCATCGATGTCCCAGAAGGGTGTCGAGATAACGGCCACGAATCGCCGGGGGTCGGGAGAGATCCAGTCGAGCTGGAAGTTGTTGTAGGCCTGCACGCAGGCCAGCATCAGCTCGCGGTCTTTCAGCTTCAAGAAGTGCTGCGCTCCGAACCCGCCGACATTGGGATAGAGCACCTGGGCCCAAATCCCCTGTTCGTCCATGAGTTTCAGCCGCTCGTTGGCGTCATAGGCCGCGGGGTGGATCTCCTCGAACACCGAAGGGCCCGCGGGAAACGGCTCGGGCCACCCAGCCACCGCGGTCATTCCCACCGACGAGAACACCTCGCCTCCCACGAACCAGTGGTCCTTTCCCTCCTCAGTGCGCTCCACCCGGGGCACCCGGTCTTTCAACTTGGCGGGAACACGGGAGACAAACGTGTCTGGAGGTTCAGTCACATGGGTATCGACGTCGATAACGAGTTCGGTGGTGGGCATCCCTCAAGTCTGCCTCACTCCCCTGCCAACCGTCAGGCTGGCTGCATTGATCCCTATTTGGTGATACGTGCCATCCCGCCGTCGATAACCACGGTCTGGCCGTTCATAAAACTCGATTCGTCTGAGCACAGGAACACCAGCAGCCCAACAAGGTCTTCGGGTTGGCCCGGTCGTCTCACGGTTTGGCGGGCTAGCAGCCTCTGCACCTGTTCTTCTGGGAGCTTGGCGGTCATCACGCCCGGTGCAATGCCGTTGACCCTGATGTTGTCATCGGAGAGTTCATCGGCGAGCACCTTGGTTACGCCGTCGAGGGCAAGCTTCGAAACCGTGTAGGCGCCAGCATCGATCAACGCGCCGTTGGAAGACTGGTTGATTACCACTCCCCCGCCTCGGTTGCTCATCGTCTCCCGGCAGGCCTTGGCACACATGATCGGCGCAACCGTGTTCACGGCTAAGATCTCCATCCATTCCCCCGCGGAGAGGATCAGCGCCTCGCTCCACTTCCCCCGAGCCAGCCCCGCGTTGTTGACCAGGATGTCCACCCCGCCGAACGCGTCAACGGCAGCTTGCACCAATGCGTCGATGTCGTCACCTGAAGTGACATCACACCGAACCCCGATGGCTTGAGCTCCGGTCGATGCGATGCTCTCGGCTGTGCGGACCGCTGCCTCGACGTCGATGTCCGAGACGACCACCGCGGCGCCCTCAGCCGCCAGAGCTTGGGCGTAGACAACCCCCAACCCTCCGACACCGGCACCGCCCGCACCGGTAACAATTGCCACCTTGCCCTCAAGTCTCATACCGCCTCCTCCTGGCGATCATGCTGCCTCCATTCAGAACACAACAACGCCGCGGGCGTTGTGGCCATCTTCCATCTTGTCGACGGCACCGTTGATCTCTTCGAGGTCGAAACGGTGGGTAATGAGCCTTTCGATCTCGAGCTGGCCTTGGCGGTACATCTCCACCAGCATCGGAATGTCTGTGGTGGGACGGGATGTGCCGTACACGCATCCCATGAGGGTTTTCTCTGTCATGCAGAATTCGAGGCCGGGGAGCTCGGTAATCGCCCCGGCCGCTTGGACGCCGATAGCCACCACAGTGCCGTCCTGGCGGAGGCAGTCCCACCCCAGGCGAACCAGCGCAGGGATGCCGACTACCTCAAAGGCATAGTCGGCCCCCTCGCCCCCGGTGAGCTCAAAGATCTGGGCCACGGTGGCTTCAGCACTCTGGTTCTTGACGAGATTGGTAGCGCCAAAGCTCTGGGCCATGGCCAACTTGTCTTCGTGCAGGTCAACCCCGATGATCACGCTGGCACCGGCGAGCACAGCGCCTTGAATGACGTTGAGTCCCACGCCGCCGCAGCCGATCACAACTACCGAGGAGCCGGGTTGGACCTTGGCCCGGTTGAAGACTGCCGAGGTCCCGGTCAACACGCCGCAACCAGTCATGGCCGCGACCTCCAGCGGAACATCTTTGGGAATCGGTATGGCGCGCCGCTCGTTGCAGACCAACTCTTCAGACAGGGTGCCGATGGCTGAGAACTGGTAGAGGCCCCTGCCCTGCGAATCAGCCATCCGGGTTGCACCATCGGCGGCATCGGTTCCGGGGAACGTCAAGTCCAGGTTCGCTGAGCACAAGTTCGGACGGCCCTTCAGGCAGTTCCGGCACACTCCGCAGTGGATCAAGGCTGACAGCACCACGTGGTCGCCCACCTGGCAGGTGGTGACATCGGCTCCTACCTCTTCGACCACGCCTGCTCCTTCGTGGCCGAGAATCATCGGGAGTGGGAACGGCAGGTCTCCAGTTTGCACGGCGACATCGGAGTGGCACAGCCCGCTGGCCCCGACTCTGACCCGCACATCGTGGGGGCCCACAGATCCCGACGTGAACTCGACAACGTCAATTGGCGCGCCCGCCTCATAAACCACCGCAGCTTTCATTTGGACCCTCCGGATTGATGTTGTCCGGGTCGAAGGTCGGGGGCGGCCACGTTTGGATTGCCCTCGGTCCACACCCGACTGAGAATGCGCTGTTTGATGCGCCACCCGTCGGGGGTACGCACCAGCTGGTCTTCGTAGGTTCCCGCCACCAACCACAGGTCTCCGCCCACATCGCCCTTCAATACGTGCTGGGCCTGGAGGTAGCACCTGTGGGATGCCTGGTCGCCATCTACTTCGACTATATGGCTGCCCACCAGGTGGTGGCTGGCGTCGAGCCGGGTGAGGGCGCTCGATATGCGCTTGATGATGGCGTCGATGCCATGGCACTCCGTGCCGCCCAAGATCGCGAACGCGTCGGGGGTGAATACGTTGCGCAGCTCCTCGAAATTGTTGGCATCGAGCGACCAGCAGTATTTCGACACGAGGTTGATCACCGCTCGCTCGTCGGCCAGTGCTTGCACGTCAGGTTCCACGGCTGTTCACCCTAACCGTCCTACGTGACCACGCCCTTCACCTTGAGTTCGACAACGTCGTCCCAGTCCATTCCCAGGTTCTCGGTGAGGATCTCGTCGCCGTGCTCGTTGAAACCCGGTGCCCTTCCCGGCGCGGCGGGTTCGCCGTTGAACTGGACGGGAACCGCCACCAGTTTGAACGGGATCCCCTCTTCGTTTACCGCATCCTGGACGTAGCCGTTGGCCAGAACCTGGGGGTCATCCATGATTTCCAGGGTGTCGAGCGCCGGTGTCCATTGACCGGAGAAGTCGGCGAACAGCTCCCGGATCTCGTCCAGGGACCGTCTGGTTACCACTTCGCTGACGATGTCTCGGGCCGGGCCAGCGTTGGCCATCAGCGCCTCATAGGTGGCGAATCGCTCGTCTTCGATCAGCTCGGGGCGGTCGATCACCCGGCAGAACTCCTGCCAGTACGGAAGGGGCTGAAGGCAGGTGATGTTAATGGTGTATCCGTCGGCGGTGACGTAGTTGCCCAGCAGCGGCTGGGAGAGCCCGCTGAGATCGACCGGTCGCCATGGCGTGTTGTTCACATGCGACATGGCCACACCCGCCCCCATGGCCCACAAGCCGGTCCCGAGCAGCGACACCTCCAAGGCGATGGCCTCCCCAGTGCGCTCTCGGTGAAGCAGGGCAGTGGCGATTCCTCCAGCGATGGTCATCGCCCCGATTGAGTCGCCAAAAGCCGGCCCCGGTTGCGAGGGCATGCGCTCGTCGTCGGTGTACCAGGTGCCCAACGCGGCCCCCGACCTCACCCAGAACGACGTCATGTCGTAACCACCCCGATCGGCTTCCGGCCCCTTGTGGCCCCACGCCGTGCCCGCGGCGTACACGATGTTCTCGTTGTGGGGCCGCACCTCCTCCTCAGTGATGTGCAGCCGCTCACGCACGTTGGGCGGCTTATTGGTCAGGAAGACATCGGAGATGGCAATCAACCGGTGCAGAACCGCCATTCCCTCCTCCGTCTGGAGATCCAGGCCGAGGCTGCGCTTGCCGCGGTTGGCATGCTCCATGATGGCGTGAACCTGACCGGTGAGATCCAGCGCCCCGCTCGACGCCAGACCCCGGGCGGCGTCGCCCCTCTGAGCGTGCTCGATCTTGATGACGTCGGCACCCCAGTCGGCCAGTACCGCGGAGGCCGCGGGCACAAAGGTGTGATCGGCCACATCCAGGATGCGTATGCCCTTCATCGGTTGAATCATGAGCTGCCTCTTCCTGCTACTACCCGGTCGCGGCGACGCTACCAATACAGTCTGAATATGAGCGAGATTGGATCCGCATGGGACCGCTACCCCGGCGATGCAAGCAGGGCGCTAACCCGCTCAGCGGACCTTCTTCACCCTGCCCACCGGGCTCGTGGCAGTTGCTTCTCCTTGTCAATGAAAGGCAGCAACTCCACAGTGGCCTCGTGCAGATCGCCATCATGATCTTGCAACTGGACCGTTTTGCCCACCCACTCGTCTCCGGGCAACGGCCGATCGAAGCGCACGTAGCCGACTCCCTCATCTCGCGTGGGTGACCAAGTGCCGATTGTTATGTGCCCTGCCGGGGCGTTATCAAAGCGCACCGACATGAAGGTTTCTGGCGTCGCGGTCGGGCAAACCAACCCAAGCAAGAGCTGGCTGCGGTCGGCGGTCTCCAGTGCGGTTCGACCGATGAAGTCACCCTTGTCAAAGTTGACGAAATGCCCGAGGCCGGCGCTGAACGGAGTCAGATCAGCCTCAATGTCGCTGCCGTTGTCCAAGATGCCGGCCTCTATACGGCGAATCCCCATCGAAGATGACGTGCTGAACTCCATGCCGAACTGCTCGCCGCTGGCGAACAAGTGGTCCCACAGGGCATCGTGATCAGTCGGCTCGGGGCCGCTGTTGCTGTAGACCTCGATTCCCACTTCCCCCGTCCATCCGGTACGAGAAACCCACAGAGTTTGACCGCCAAGGTCGAAGAATCCGGCTCGGAAGTACCGGAAGTCAGACGAGAGTCCCCCGCCAATGGCGGCATTCAGCACATCCAGGGACTTTGGACCCTGGATCTGGAGCACCTGCGACTCCGGATCAGATACCTCGGCATCGAGCCCGATGGCGGCGGCCTTGAGCCAGCTGATGAACTCGCCGTTGGCCTTGACATACCAGTAGCGATCCGCCCCCAGCCGCATCACCACGCCATCCATCGCTATCGCCCCGTCCTCATAGCAGGCGAGCCCGTAACGGCATCGGCCTACACCCAGCGCCTCCGCCTGGCAGACAAGAACCTTCTCCAAAACCCGAACGGCATCGGGTCCGACGATCTCTATCGGCTGCTCCGGAACGTCGTACAACAAGACGCCATTGCGCAGCTTCCAATACCTAGGAACCGGATCTTCCTCGTGGGACGCCTTCAGCGGATACAGACGACCGCAGTACAAGCCGAAGATCGTCGTATCAGTGATATACCGATCAGCAAACGGCGACAGATTCTGCCGATAAGAACTGAAATCGACCGTCTCAAACGCCTCGATGTAGTAGTGCCTCTCCCCCGCCATAAGGACCTCAACCTACAACCAATACCATCTGCGCTAGATCCGCCTTTGGTCAGCTTCTGCGTTGGCTGTAATCGCCGAATGGGCCGTCGCGTTGGGCTACCGCGGCCGGGACACCCTCGGTCATGGCCGTTTCGATGAAGGCCAGCGCTTCGGGGGTGTTGCGCATCGCTCCGTCGAGAATCGATCCGAGTACCTGGGAATTGCGTAGCCCCATTCCTTCGTACGCCTGATTGACCACCAGCTTCATGGCGGCCAGCTGCGTCGACGGGATGCTCGCCAACTGATCGGCCAACTGCTCCACCGCTTCATCAAGACCGTCGGCGGGGACCGCTTGGTTGATCAACTCCACTCGGGCCGCCTCCGCTCCAGAAAGCGGCTTGCCGGTCAGCGCATACTCCTTGGCCTTGGCCAATCCGAGCCGGTACACCCACATCGCAGTCAGATAGCAACCCCACATCCTGGAATAAGGCGTTCCGATCTGCGCGTCCTCAGCGGCGATGACCAGATCGGCCGAGAGGGCCATGTCTGAGCCGCCCCCCACACACCACCCGTGCACCTGAGCAATGGTCGGCTTCGGACTCGACCACAGGCTCATGAAGTTGGGAACGGGCGCATCCCAGCGATTGGTGACGCCAATGGCGTCCCGACCCGGATCCCATTTCCGGCCTTCGCTCAGATTGGCGGCGAGATCGCCGTCGGAGCCGAAATCGAAACCGGCGCAAAAGGCCCGCCCCGCCCCGCGCAGCACGATTACCTTCACCTCAGGGTCTCGATTCGCCTCAGCCACAAAGTGGTCAAGTCGGGTCCACATCGGCATGACAATTGCGTTGAGGTACTCGGGACGATTGAGAGTGATCGTCGCCGTGGTTCCAGAAGCGCTGTACAAGATGTAGTCGTCGCTCATGCGAGCCAATCTAACGGTGACGCTGGGCAGGAGCTCCGGAGGCCTGTCATCTTTGCCTCCCTTTTACTCGCTTCCGACTCTGCGGAGTCTGGACATCAACAGAAGGAAGGCGACTGCGCTGGGCAGCGCCACGATGGCAACCGCACTGCCAACGCCGAGTCTGGTTCCCGCTATAGCGCCAATCACAATGGGAATGACCAGAACGGCTATACGCAATCCGGCGGTCAACGCGCCGAGTCCAGCTCCAGGTCGTCCGGGGCGCTTGGCCGCGGTGTCATAGACAGAGGGCAGCAGCGCCGCGATTCCAAGCCCGGCAAGGACATAGCCCGCCACGATGAGATATCGGTTCGGCACCAGCGTGGCGATGACCAAGCCTGTCCCTGTCATCGCCACCGACAACGTCACGAGCCTGGTGCTGCCCAGACGGAGGCTCGCCCAGTCGCCCGCGAATCGCGCCGCAGTCATACCTCCCATCACGGCGACATAACCCAAAGCGGCGAACCCAGCCGAAGTTCCCAAATCGTCGGTGAGTCGAAACGCGGCCCAGTCAAAGGACGTCGACTCCATTGCTGCCGCGGTGAACCCGACCAGCACGAAGAGAATGAGGGACCCCCGGAAGTAGCGTGAGATCAAGCCAGCTTTCTCTGAATTGGCGGTGTCCCTAGTTTGATCGGGTGTCTCATCGACGCGGAGCAGGCCTGGGCCAACGGCTCCCAGAACCGCCAACAACACTGCCGCGGCGACCACCAGATGGACCGACAGTGACACACCGGCCGCGGCGACCCTTGAGAATCGACAGGCCGCAAAAGCTCAGCCCAGCGGCTCAATCAGGCCACTCGATGTTGTAGTCGTCGAACCAGAAACGAGCCTCACGGACGGCGTTCGGCTCAGTCCGCAGGTCGAGATTCTGGTTGAGCTGCTCGGGGGTCGGCCCGATCTGATTGGCGATCGCCGACAATCCGTCGAGGTCGAGGTCGTAACAGCGCACGGCGTTCAGTCCCAGCAACAAACGGGTCTCCTCAACGGGGATCTGCTGGAAGTCGGTCTCGAGGCGCTCGATCGTGTTCGGCCAGCTGCCCTCGGGATGGGGATAGTCGGTGCCCCACATCAGCGCGTCGACGCCGTTGACGTAGCGCCGTCGCAACTCGACTTTGCTCATGGTGGAAGCCCCGATGAACACGTTGGTGCCGATGTACTCCGAGGGCAGGCGCTGGATGAGGTCCTTGGTGCGCGAGCTCATCTTCTTCACTTTCCAATTGCGCCCCCCGAACATGGCATCGGCCTTGAACAGCAGGTCGCCGAGCCACCACGAGCCGCACTCCACCGGGGCATAGCGCAGGTTGGGGTGGCGGTCGAAGGCCCCAGAGAACAAGAGCTGCCACAGGGGGCGATGCGTCCAGAATGCAACCTCAAGCATGTACTGGGCCATGTTCTCGTTGTACGACGGGGTGTCGGCCTCGCCCGAGTGGGTGTGGACGACGAGTCCGGCTTCGGCACAGGCGGCCCACACCGGGTCGTAGCTCTCGTGGCCGTAGGAAGGGTGCTCATGCCACATGGTCGGGATCATGATTCCCCTCACGCCGGGCTTGCCGGCCAGGGCCTCAATCTCCTTCACCGCTTCCTCGACGCCGCGAGTGACCGGCACCAGGGCAACCCCGGCGCGGCGCGGCGGGTTGGTGGCGCAGAACTCCTCAAGCCAGCGGTTGTGGGCCCGGGCACCCGCCCAGGCGCGCCGCGAGTCGGTGATCTGACCAGCGGAAAGGCCAGCCCCAAACGGCGGCGCCTCCATACCCGTCACCGCGTCCCCGTCAGCGAAGATGATCTCGCCAGCGACACCATCGGCATCGAGGGTCTTGTCACGGATTTCGGGGTCATAGGCCCCCTTCAACCCGATCTCGTTCTCGCCCTCCCACTGCTCGACATACTCACCGTTGAGCTCTTCGACCATCGCCCGGTGCTGGTGGCGGGTCACCAGCCACTCGTCGAACTCGGGGTGAAGCGACGACTCGAGATACTGGCGGTAGTCCTCGACGAACAATCCGGCGTGGGTATCGGACGAAACGATGATGTATGGGGCGTTGCTCTGGTCAACGCAGGCGACAGGGTTTGGCATGGTCGGCTCCCTCTCGAATTTCGGCTGAGTACAACAGCTAGAGCGCTGACCACACTGTACTGTCACACCGGCAATCGCTTGCCAATGGCACGCTCAAGGAGGACAGATGACGCAGATTCTCGCTCAGTACTGCATCAACGTGGAGGACATGGACAGGGCCCTCGAGTTCTGGGTGGACGTGTGCGAGCTCGAGCTCCAGCACCGCCTTGAGATTCCCGGCGCCCTCGAGGCAGTGATCCAGTCGCCCCACGGAGGGTCACGCCTCCAGTTGGCCCAGCACCTTGACAATGAAGGGCCCATCGACATGGGTACCGCGATGTGGAAGATCTACATCAATACCTCGGACTGCCATCGGCTCTACCAGCGAGCTATCGACGCCGGCTGTGAGTCGGTCATGGAGCCCACCCATCTGGATCGCTGGCCGGTGATAATGGCATACGTGAAGGACTTCGACGGCTATCTCATTGAGTTCGTCGAGCACAAAGAGGGCACCCGCCCCGGCATCCCCGATCCGAAGAAGGTATGAGCGACACCCCTAGATAGGGATAGACGGGGAATTCTGTCCTGACTCCGCTTGAGATCATCGTCATCGTCGGATTTTCCGCGGCCGGGGCTATATCCCAAGGCTGTCTGGGTATTGGACTCGCTCTGGTTGCTGGACCAGCCCTGGTGGCAATTGATCCAAGCTTTGCCCCTGGGCCGCTCATCGTCGTTGGCCAAGTTGTGGGCATTCGCAATGCCATCGTCGAACGCAGCCATACCGACCGCCAGGCTGTCCGACGATGCGCATTCGGACTGCCATTCGGTTTGACTGCTGGACTGGTCGTGCTCGCCACGGTAAGTGACGAGGTCATCGCGCTGTTGGTTGGAAGCCTTGCCGCGGCCGGTGCCCTAACGCTTCTCTGCGGGTTTCGAATTGCCCGGACGCCGCCCGTTGAGGTTGCCACCGGAATGGCGGTTGGATTCTCAAGCATGACCGCCGCTTTGCCGGGCCCGGCATTCGTGCTCACCTTCAGCGAAATGAAGCCGGCGACACTTCGAGGAACAGTTGGCACGGTGTTCTTCGTGGTGGCGGTTGCCGCGATGATCGGCCTCCTCGCCACCGGGGAGTTTGGTCTCTACGAGGTCGAGCTAATCGGCTGGCTTATCCCCGGCATCATCCCGGGGCTGTTCTTGGCCCGTTTCGTGCGCCCCTTCCTCGACCGGGCCTGGTTCCGCCCCGCGGTGCTGCTAGTAGCCCTGTCCGGCGGGATCGCCCTCATTCTCCGCCAGCTCCTCTAAACGGTTGGGCTTTTGCCCACAACAGCCTCGCCACCGTCACCACCGCCCGCTGAGACGACGTCGCTCATGACAGCGGCTGGGCGTCGAGCAGGACAAAGGCCAAGCGGGCGGGCTCGGCGCCTCGGTTCTCCCAGTGGTGGGCGGTGCCGCGCTGGACCACCGTGTCGTACTTGTGCAAGGTCACCTCGCCTTCGTCCAGCAGCAGCGTGACCTCGCCGTCGAGGACGACCATGTAATCGATCGTCCTGGTTGTGTGCATACCGGGTCGGCCGTCGCTCTGGGTAACGGCACCCTCCCTTGCCAGCCGCTCCGCGGTTTCTGCAACTGCCTCAGGGGCCAGTTCGTGGCTCGGAGGGAGCTCGACCAGCCAGAACAACGAGCCCTGCGGAGGGGCTTCGAGGCGGGTCTTGCGCAGAGCGGCATCGGTGACCTCTCCAGAGTTGTCGGCTGGGGAGCCCTCTGTCGTCCAGATCTGTATCCGGCGCTTGTAGTCGTGGACGTCGTTGAAGACGATCACCGACCGACCGTCGGCATCGTGGCCGGTGACCACCCGGCGGACTTTGTTGCCGTTGTCCATTGTCTGCCTCCTTGTGAATCGATCAGAAGATGCCCCGGCCGCCCTCAGAGCGGCATAACCCGTCCGCCGCTGGCGTGAATGGTGGCTCCGAGCATTGCGTGGCTCGGTGCAGAGGCGGCATAGGCGATCACATCAGCCGCTTCGTCGACCCCCAGCAGCCGTCCCCACGGCAGCAATCCGCGGTGCACGACGTTCAACATGCGTTCGTCCTGTTCGGGCGTCGGTGGGTTCTCGCTGCCCATGCCACCGGTGGAAATCCCCCCGAGGGCGACGACGTTCACGACAATCCCATAAGGGGCGAGTTCTGCCGCAGCCGACTTGGTCCAGGCGATCAAACCTCCTTTGGCGGCGTTGTACAGGGACACGGGGCTCATGTCGGCCGGGGGCGGATTGAACGGCGCCGTTGAGGCCACACTGACTACTCGGCCGTAATTGGCCTCCTTCATAGCTGGGATCACTGCCTGGGTGCATAGCATCGGACCGAGCAGGTTGACGCCGATGACCTGGTTGAACTCCCCGACCTCGAAATGCTCGGTGCTGCTGGCCCCGCCTATGGCGGCGTTGTTGACCAGCGCATCGATGCGGCCGAACTCTGCGAGCACGGTGTCGGCCATCCCGGCGACATCATCACGATTGGACACGTCGGCCCGCACCCAAATCGCCCGCCGGCCGGTCTCTTCGCTGATGGCCCCAGCGCTCTGCTCGCCCCAGTCCTGGCGGAGGTCGACGAGCGCAATGTCGTAGCCCTTTTGGGCAAGGGCCCGAGCAGTCGCCCCTCCTACTCCCCAAGGGCGAGCCCCGGTGACGATGGCAACTCTGTTCTCGCTGCGAGTGGTCATACTCTGTGCTCCCTTAGCTCTTGTGAAGGGGGGAATTGTCGGACTCTGGCGGGCTAGAGGTGGCGTCTCCAGTGGGATCGAAGGTGACGAGCAGTCGGGTACGACCGCGAAGGATGTAGCTGTCCATGAAAGCGTCAGCGTGGTTCTCGGCGAGGGTCAGGTTGGGCAAGTCCAACATGGCGTTGGTACCCACCTTGGCCTCAAGCCGGGCCAGGCCTTGGCCGATGCAGTAGTGCTCGCCGTAGCCGAAGGCAACATGGTCATTTGACTCTCGATCGACATCGAAATTGCTCGGCACCGGGCACAACTCGGGATCGCGGTTGGCTGCGGCGAACGACAGCCACGCGAACTCGCCCTTTGCCACGCGTTGTGCGCCAAGCGTGGTGTACCGGGTGGCCACCCGGTACAGGCCCGTTACCGGGCCTTCGTAACGCAGCGCCTCCTCCACGAAGGCCGGCACAAGGTCTCGATCCGATGCCAGCCGATCTCGCAGTTCGTGATCGGTGGCCAGGCGGTGTCCGATGTTGGCCAGGAGTGTGGTGGTGGTCTCGTTGCCGGCCAGTAGAAACTGCCGCAGTGCCCCCATGCGTTCATCTTGGGTCAGCGGCTCGCCGTCAACCTCGGCATTGGCCACATCGGTGATGAGGTCGTCGCTGGGCTCGGTTTGGCGCTTTTCGACCAAGACCGAGAAGTAATCCTCAAACTCTGACTCCGATCTGATGTAGCTGCGCACCTCGGCTCGGGTGGGATTGGCCCGCCCGATGGGTATGGCGAAGTCGTCAGACCATTTCTTGAATATCTCAAGCTCGTCCTCGGGCACGCCGAGCATCCGCGAGATCATCACCATGGGCAGCAACACGGCGTACTCGCTTACCAGATCAGCCCGTCCCCGAGGGGCGAAGTCGGCGATGAGCCCATCTGATACCGACTCCACCTCTGGTTCCAGGGCCCGGAGGCGAGCGGGGCGGAATGCCCGATTCAATGCCCTTCGTTGCCGCACGTGCTCGGGCGGGTCGGCGGTATTGAGGACCCGCCCCCTTGATCGGCTGCGAAATCGGGCAACCGCCTCGGCCATCCCGGGTTCTCTTTCTATGGCATCAGCATGGTCGGCCACTGGATTGCGAAATTCATAGGTGGCAGTGGGCGACCGGTTTGACCAAGTGGCCGGGTCGAGCACAATGTCGCGGAGCAGTTGGTAATTGGTAACGACCCACGCTCCCATAGCCTCGCTGTAGAACGCGGGGTCGGATTCCGACCGCACGTCGTCAAAGAGCTCCCATGGTGAGACCAGCAGTTCCTCGTCGCGATCCAATAACCGCTGAATCCTGCCGTCCAAAGATTCTTTCATCGAGATCTCCCGGGTTGATATCCAATAGCTCGGCGCCGAGTGCCGCAGTAAGAGGTTCGATTCGCATGCTGATGGCCTCCCGTTTCTATGTTGATGTTATCATGCGCATATGCGCACTACGATTACCATTGATGATGAGGTATACGAGGAAGCCCGGCGAATCGCATTTGAGTCTCGGCGAACGCTCGGCGAAATCATCAATGAGCTCCTTACCGAAGGGCTCAGACTTGTGGCTCAGCCATCAAAGCGCCGCCAGCTTGGGCAGCTCCGGGGAACGATCACCATCGCCGATGACTTCGACGACACCCCGGTCGAAGTACGCGACTCACTTAGTGATCCGATCTGATGGCCGACCTGCTGCTCGACACCCATGTGCTGCTCTGGGCCAACGAGGCGCCCGAGCGGCTTTCTCCCGAAGCCGTTACCGCGCTGGAAGACCCGGCGAATCGCCTACTTGTGTCGGCTGTCTCGGTTGCTGAGATCGAGATCAAGCGACGGCTTGGGAAGCTGGTCATGGAACACAGCTGCCAAACCCTGGTGTCTCGGCTCGGCGGGGCGTGGCTCGACCTGACTGCCGCGCACGCCATGGGACTGCGCGCCCTGCCCCTGTTGCATGCCGATCCGTTCGACCGGCTCCTCATGGCCCAAGCGGTCTCCCATGGCTGCCCCCTCGTCACAGCCGACCAGAAAATCCTCGCCTACCCAATTGAAACGCTCACTGCTTGACCGGCTGTTCACAGTCGATCATCTCAGTCAAGGGTGAGAATTGCCCCGGTTCGGCTGGCGGAAATTAGCGCAGTGCGGGCACCGGCCACCTGATTGACGGCGGTGCCTCGGAGTTGTCGGACAGCTTCGAGTACGAGGTTGAGCCCGTGGATGTAGCCCTCCCCGATCAGCCCGCCATTGGTATTGGTGGGGAGCTGTCCGTCGATGGCGAGCCTGCCTTCGGCAATAAAGTCCTTCGCTTCGCCGAATCCACAGAATCCGAGGCCCTCGAGCTGCATGAGCAGTATGGGGGAAAAGGCGTCATAAATCAGAGCAACGTCAATTTCGTCACGGGAGAAACCGGCGTCATCGAACAACCGACGGGCTAGGGCCACGGTGCCGTCCATGACCGAGAGGTCCGGCCGGTAGTGATCGGTGGCAATCTCCTGCTCAAAAAGCCCAGCCGTCGACGCTATGCCAATGCGAACAGGGGTACGGGGCAAGTCTGCTGCTCTTTCTGAACTGGTGATGACCAAGGCGACAGACCCGTCGGTCTCCTGGCAACAGTCGAGGAGGTGGATGCACGGCTCCACAATCCACCGCGACTCCTGGTGGTCCTCCAGGGTGATCGGATTCTCATACCCCCAGGCTGCGGGGTTGGAAGCGGCATACTCCCGCAGTTGTACAACTGCTCGACCGAAGTCGGCGCTCTCAACCCCGAATGTGTGCATGTATCGCACCGAGTTCAGTGCCATCCACGATGCCGGAGACAGCATTCCAAAGGGCATGCACCACTGCATCGCTGTTGTGCCCGAATGGCCCGAAGTCGGCGAGGGAGCGGTCTTTGCGGCCCCGAACCGGCTGGCTCCAGATCGTGCCCGGATCGCCCGGTAGGCGATCACCACTTGCGCGGCGCCGCTGGCCACCGCGGCAGCGGCATGCTGAAGCACCCCGACAGAACCACCGCCGCCATAGGGGATCCTGGCCGAGTAATTGATCTCCTCGAAACCAACCGAACGGACAAGTTCGGTCTCCTCGACAGGATCAACCGTGTAGCTGACGACTCCGTCGACATCGGCTGGTCTAAGGCCGGCGTCTTTCAAGGCCCCAGTAACCGATTCGCAGGCAAGCTGAAGTTCTGTGCGGCCGGCCCGACGGGAGAACTCCGTGTACCCGACACCGGCAATTGACGCTTTACCCCGAGAGGGTGTGCCGCTAGCCATCACGAATCCTCAATGGGACGGAACACCGGAACCAGAGGTCCGTCCGCGGTGGCCACGAATTGGGCTTGAACCCTCATACCGATACGAACATCGTCCTTCGACACGCCGGTGATGTTCGACAGCAAGCGGATCCCCTCGTCGAGGTCCACCAGCACTCCGAGCACCGGATAGTCGAACGCTGGGTGCTGGGGGTGGTGGAGGATCGCATAGCTGTAGATGGTTCCGAGCCCGCTGAGCTCAACCACGTCCACTTCGAGCGACGAGCAGCCCGGGCACATCGGACGCGGCGGGTGGCGCATAAGCCCGCAGCCCGCGCAGCGCTGGGCCACGAGGCGACCCTTGGCCGCCTCATCCCAAAACACCGCGCTGTCATCGGTGACCAAAGGCGATGGCCGGGTCGGCATAGCCGCAGTCATGGGTCCCCTTTCTCTTGCCGAAGGGATCGCCCAGGCCCCTCAGAGGGCCAGATTCCAAACCCGGGCCGCGTTGCCGCTCAAGATGAGCTCCCGCTCGTGCGCCGGTATCCCTTCGAAGTCTTGGTTCACAAGCTCCCGTGAGTCGGGCCATGTGCAGGCAGGATGGGGATAATCGGTGGACCACATCATGTTCTCGACGCCGATGTCGTAGCGAAGCCTGTGAACGGCAAACGGCTCGTGGATGAAGGTCACAGACATGTTCCGGTGGTAGTAGAAGCTGGGAGGTTCGTCGATCTCGTCGAAGGGGTAGTTGGTCACCGTCTTCATCTGGTCGATGATAAACAGCCACCACGGAATCCATCCCACTCCCGGCTCAACCCACACTGTTTTCAGCTCGGGGAACCGCACGAAGATACCGCTCAGGATGAAGTTGGCGTACTGCACCGAGGTGAACATCGCCGACATCGGCTGAATGCAGCCCTGGGCAAATTGAGGCAGGTCGCCCTGGAAGTAGTCGATTGGCGCAAGGCCAATGTGGAAACAGGCGGGAAGCCCGGTTTCCTGAATGGCAGCCCACAGTGGGTCGTAGACCCGGTCGTAGTAGTCGGGAGCGCCCAGCTCGGTCGGATACACGGGCAGTTGCAGAGATTTCCCACCCAGCCCGGCCACTCGGTGGACCTCTTCGACCGCAACGTCGATGTCGTGAATCGGGATCTGGTACGACACAACTAGGCGGTTTGGGTCAGCTTCGCCGAAGGCGACCAGCGAGTCGTTGAACGCCCGGGTCGCGTCGCGCCACCCGTCTTTCATGAGGTACAGGTATCGGAAAGCACTGAATTCGCAATAGCAGACTTCGACATCTACGCCGTCCTGGTCCATGTCTTTCAGCCGCTCGTGTCCGCTGGAGTTTCCCGGCCGGCCAATGGCATGGCGAACGCCCTCAAAACCCGGGGGCATGGTGTTCTGTCCGGCGCGGGTGGCCACTCCACCGCCCACTTGGTCGACTGCTTGGTCGTAGTCGATGTGGAACTTGGTAGCCAGGCGGCTCTTCACCCCCTCGTGGGTCAGCCGGACGTGTGAGTCCGACGACACCAGCAGCTCGCGTGTCGCCCCGTTCCCCGTGGATTCCAGCTGGGTTGTCACTATGGCTCCATTCCCTTTCGTGCGCCTAGAAGTGGGCCTCATCATAGGTCAACACCCTGTAAGGCTAGATCTGACGTCGGACCTGGCCCATAGGGTATGGAGATCGTTATACAGCCATGAGGAGGAGCAAGTGGGGATTTTGAACCGGGTGCGGGTGCTCGATTTGTCTTGGGGAATTGCCGGGCCCATGACCACGATGATTCTGGAGGACAACGGTGCCGAGGTCTTTCGAATTCAGCCCCCACAAGGCGATCCGTTCGCAGCCCAGTCGGGCTACGCGGTGTGGCACCGCGGTGCTGATCGCATCGTCCTCGACCTCCAGGACGACGCCGGTGCCGAATCGTTTCGGGAGATGGTGAGGGAGGCAGATGTAGTTGTCAGCTCATTCTCCAGCGAGGCAACCAGGAGGTTGGGCCTCGACCATGCCACATTGGCCGAGATCAATCCCCAGGTGATCTCCTGCGCCATTACCGGCTATGGGCGACACCCCGGCCATTGCGATCGACCGGGGTATGACGCCCTGGTCTCGGCACGGACCGGTTTGTTCTTCGACCAGCGGGGCCGATTGGGGACGGCCATGAACTTCATCGATAAGCGCGAGCCGCCCTCCCCCGAGTTCGGCCCTCCCGATGGAATGGTCCGAGGGGTCGACCGTCCCGGTCCGATCTTTCCCCGGTCGACCTGGCCTAGCTTGGGCGCGGCTCATCTAGCCACATTCGGCATCGCCGCGGCCCTGCGGGCCCGCGAGGTGACCGGCAGAGGGCAGGCGGTGGAGACTTCATTGCTCCAAGGCGCCCTGTTCGCCGGATCGCTTACATGGCAGCGGGTTGAGCGCCCCGATGACGGCCCCCTCTACTGGATGTGGCCAACGGACAGCAGATCCATCGAGGGTCTCTTTGAGTGCGCCGACGGCCGATGGGTTCACCACTGGGCGATCCGCCCAGCCTGGGTACGAGAGGCCAGTGCGGGAACCGACGCCGTAGCCTACAACCCCGATCACGACTATCGCAGCGACCCCGACCGGATCGGGATGAGTGCAGAAGACCTGCTCGTCACCCATTTCATCTATCCAGAGCTCGTTGAGGCCTTTAAGAAGTTCCCAGCCAGCGAATGGGTTGAGGCCGGGGAGGCGAGCGAGATGGGGATCGCGCTGGTGCGCTCCCCTGTTGAGGCCTTGCTCGATGAATCGTTCTTGGCCGATGGATGTGTAATGGAGGTCGACCATCCTCGACACGGTCGGATCCGCCACATCGGCAACCCCCTCGAGTTCGGCGAGCCGTTTGACGAAGGATCGGAAAACCGCAAGAGCGGTTCAACCGAGCTCAAAGGCGGGCCCCTTGCCGGCATCAAGGTACTCGACCTCGGGCTCGGTGTGGCCGGTCCCTTTGGGCCAAGGATGCTCGCCGACCTGGGGGCAGACGTCATCAAGATCCACGCGCTGCATGACACCTTCTGGGCGGGTACCCACATGGGATTAGGTACCAACCGGGGCAAGCGAAGCCTGTCTGTCAACCTCAAGGACCCCCGTGGCCTGGAGATACTGCATCTGCTAATCGACGAAGCCGACGTCATTGCCACCAACTGGCGACCGGGGGCGATGGCCCGCCTGGGAATCGACGAGGAGTCGCTGCGCCACCACCGACCCGACCTGGTGATCTGCAATTCCCGCGGCTTCGAGAAAGGGCCCCGATCCGACCTCCCCGGGACCGATCAGACCGCCGCCGCGCTGTGCGGCACAGAGTGGGAAGACGCTGCCTATTCACACGGCAACCCGCCCCTGTGGTCACGCTCGGGAATGGGAGATACCGGCAACGCCATGCTCAGTGCCACCGCTATCGCGATGGCGTTGTTCGACCGGGAGCGAACCGGAGCTGGCCGCTCAGTGAGCACCTCCATCGTCAACGCGACGCTCCTGGCCACTTCCTACGCCTGGATCGATCCTGACGACCCCGCTGTGACCTGGGAGCAAGTCGATGCCGACCAATGGGGGCTCAATGCCCTCTACCGTATGTATGAGACCACGGACGGCTACATCGCAGTGGCGGTTGCAGGCGAGCCAGCCTGGGCGGCTCTGGCAACAATCGCAGGCTGCGAGCATCTGGGCGCCGATCCGAGGTTCACCAACGCCGCTGCCCGGGCCGAACACGACCAGTCTTTGAGCGAGGAACTCTCAGCATGGTTCCGAGACAGATCGGCCATTGCGGCGTTCAAACTGCTCGACGCCGCTGGCGTGCCAGCTGAGATCGTGAATGAGGGGTTCTGCCGCGAATTCTTCGAAGACCCTGAGGCCCTTGCCCTCGGTCTGCGGGCGCAGACCGCATCGGCGTCTGTCGGCCTGTTTGAGGACGTCGGCCATCTGGTGAACTTCAGCGACACCGAGGAGGCGGTTCAGCGAGGCCCCTGTGAGTGCGGAGAGCACACCGCGGACATCCTGACCGAACTCGGGTTCACTGCCGACCAGATCGCCGCGCTGGCCGCCGACCGTGTCGTGCTATTAGGCGGTGCCCCTTTGACCGCGTGAGGCAGCCGCCTACCAGATCGCGGTAAGCGCCATGGTCGTCTATGTTCAGGGCGTATATGACGGATTGGCGTGAATTCTGCGATCGTATTCGGGTTCTCGGGGAGGGCCTCGACGCCGAGGGGCAGAGGCATCTGGCCAACCAAGTGGCTTGCTGGCTGACCTATTCGATCGGCCACAACGATCCCCGCCATCCTGCATTTTTCCGGAGCAGCGATCCCGTCTATCAGTGGGGTGGGCCCAACGCCGACCAGGTAGCTCGCCGGACTCGTATCGATGGCGACGGGGTGTACCGGATCTCTGGACACATGGGCTCCTGCGAGGAGTTCGTCCTTCAAATCAAGCTCGGGGCGACTCAAAGCGGTGGTGCGGGAGTTGGGCTAGAAGTGACCGGATCAAGTCTCGGGCTGGGCCCCGGCGATGACATCGACATAATGCTGGGCGGTGAAGAGCGGGACAACCAGAATGGAAGGTGGTTGCCGCTCGACCCCGAAGGCTCATTCGTCCACATCCGCGACTACTACTTCGACTGGCAGTCCGCCGAGCCGGCCACCTTCGTCATCGAGCGACTCGACACGGTCGGTGAGCCGAAGCCGGAGATTGACGCCGCTGCCATCCTCAGCACAGCGCTGGGTGAGATCGAACACTCCTTTGAATTCTGGAACGGCTATCAGGAGAGAATGCTCGGCGACCAGCCTCCCAACACGTTCCTCCCCCCGGCCGGGATGGGCCGCGGCGTCAAGACGCTCATCTACAGCCACGCCGGGGTGGCCCTCGATGCCGACCAAGCCCTTGTCGTCGACATCGACCACCGCGGCGCCACCATGTGGGATGTCCAGCTCTACAACCGCCCGTGGTACGAGGCCCTCGACTTCACCAACCGTCTGACCTGCCTCAACCATGCGCTCATCGAGCCCGGGCCCATCGTCATAGCCGGCTCTGATCCTGGTGGAGCCAACTGGCTCGACACCGAAGGCCGGGACTCAGTTCTGTGCACTATCCGCTGGTGGCACCCGCCTGACACTCCGGTGGTCAAAGCCAAGGTCGTCCCAATCACCGAGCTCGACCTGCCCCCAGTGGACCGCCAAGCCCAGATCGCCCGCCGCTCCTCCCACATCGCCTGGCGCTACCGCACCTAGGATCTAGGATGACCATTGGTATCTGATCAGATACCATATGTGTATGGATGCTGCCCTAGTCATACGCGCGGCTCGTGTAGGGGCAGGGCTAACGCTGCGGGCGCTTGCGGCGCGAGCCAGCACGTCGCATTCTGCAATCGCCGCTTATGAAGCAGGCACAAAGACGCCCTCGGTTACCACCGTGGAGAGGATCGTTCGGGCTGCCGGATTCGCCCTCGACCAACAACTCTGTCCTCGGATACGGGGCGACGACCGACTCGACCGAGGCACTGAACTGGCTGCTGTTCTCGAATTGGCTGCCGAGTTCCCGGCTCGCCACTCCCCCACCCTCGACTTCCCCGTATTCGGGCGATGAGCCTTGTCGAGCGGATTGTCGCCCTCCATGAAGATCTGGAGGACGCCGATATCCCCCACGCCTTCGGCGGGGCACTGGCCCTTGCGTGGTGTACCCAACAGGCCCGGGGAACCATCGACATCGATGTGAATCTCTTCGTGGGGCTCGACCAACTCGACCAGGTATTGTCCGCTCTCCCCAAAGGGGTAGCTGTTACCGAGGTCAACCGCCGCGAGCTCCAGGCCGATGGGCAAAGTCGATTGTGGTGGGATGAAACGCCGGTCGACATCTTCTTCAACACCACCCCGTTCCACGAAGCCGCCGCCGCCCGGGCGCGTATCGAGTCATTCGGCGGCACAGATATTCCCTTCCTCGCCTGTCGTGATTTGGCCGTGTTCAAGGCGTTCTTCAATCGCACAAGAGACTGGGCCGACCTTGAGGAAATGAACGCCGCCGGCACTCTCGACCACGAGGCCGTGCTCGGAGTGCTTGTCCGCTACTTGGGCAGCAACGACCCCCGAATCGGCCGCCTCCGAGCTCTTGCGGACTAGGACAACTCCCCGGCACGATCGCCATCGCCGACGACTTCGACGACATACCCCGTGAGCTAATCGGCTTCCTCAAGTAGCGGTTGCCGGTAGTAGATCAGACGGAAGAAGCCGTTGTGCGCCGGTTCGAGTTCAGAATCGAGCTGCCAACCCTCTCGTTCATAGAAGCGTCGGGCTCGAAGGTGCTCCTCAACGACTCGCAGCCGCGCTGTTGTGTGCCCTCTCCTTGAGATCCATTCCAGTCCAGCGTCGACGAGCCTGGGCGCGACTTGCGAACCCCATGCTTCTGGATCGACGTACAGCATGTCGATCTCAGGTAAGTCACGCGGCGGCAGCAAGTCCTCGTCGGCCTGCATGACTCCAAGGACGCGATTGCCCGAATCCACTGCCACCCGTACCGTGGCGGTCTCCGACTTGATTCCCCGACACCAGTCAAAGCCTTCTCGCTTCTCTGCTTCCTTATTCAGAACATCGGGTTGCAGGAATCCGCTGTACGCAGCCCGCCATGAGCGCAAATAGCACCCGCGAATGCTGTGAACGTCCGCTTCGACAGCCTCACGAACAGAGAAGCCACTGTCGGCATATTGTTGGTCAAGCCTGGAAGAAACGACTGTCCGCCAGGCGCTCTTGCTCATTGACCAAGCAACGTCGATGCCGATAGTCGCTGGTGCATGGGGCTTGACCTGTGACTCGCATTCATAATGGAAACCAATCGCCTCAGGAATGCCCCGACTTCGGATGTTCGCCTTGTCATGATGAATCTCGACTCGGTCGATATCGGGGACCGTGAAAGCCGCTTTGGTTAGTTCACGGGCCATCTCGGTGGCGTAGCCCTGTCTCATGTGATCCACATGAACCCAGTACCCGATCTCCAACGTCTCGGGTCCTGCCCGTCGGTGAAATCCGCAACCCCCGACTACCTCTTCGCCGAGGAACGCCCCCATCACGACTTCCTCGCCGTCGATCCAGTCGTTCTCCCAGGTTCGGATTAATTCTTCTCGGTCATCGTTACTGAGAGGCTCGAACGCGATCCATGACATCCAGGGCCTGAGATGTTCGATGCTGGCAGTTACGGCATCACGGAGAACCGGCATATCGCTGATGCGCCAGCGACGCAGGACCAGCCGAGGGCCGACGACCAATTCGGGCAGAACACTCACTCGCCAACACTTCCATAGGGCGCTCGGCATTCTCTGCTGATTTCCAGCGCGGCTGGGTGAAGAGGCGACATGGTTCATGTGATCTATTGTCCAGATCGCACGAGGCCGCAGGAGGAGACATGTCGACGAAGCCACTCACAGGGAGAGTCGCGGTCGTAACGGGCGCGGGACGGGGAATCGGACGGGCATGTGCTGAGCGTTTGGCCCAAGATGGCGCCGCGGTGGTACTTGCCGCTCGTTCTGCCCATGAGCTCGATGAGGTTGCGGCCGGGATCCAAGCCGCCGGCGGCCGGGCCGAAGTTGTTGTGACAGACGTGTCGGCACGGGCTGAGGTCCGCCACCTTTTCGAACGCACCAAAGAGGTCTTCGGCCGACTGGACATCCTGGTGAACAATGCCGGGGCGATGCAGCCGCTCGTACCGGTGGGAGAGCTTGTTGACGAAGACTGGGACCGCTGCTTCGACGTCAATGTGCATGCAGTGCACTACTGCTGCGACACCGCACTTGAGTTGCTTGCCGCTGGTGACGGCGGGCACATAATCATGATCGGCTCCGGCCAGGGTCATTCGCCCTCACCAGGAGCCGCCGCTTACTGCTCGGCAAAAGCAGCTGTGTCAATGTACGTCCGCGTGCTGGCCAGAGAACTCCGGCCCCGGGGCATCACGGTCAACGAAATCGTCCCGGGCGCGGTTGCCACTGAGCTGTTGAGCTGGACGGTCGAGTTGCCGATGGAGCGACTGCATGAGCTGGAGCCGGCTCTTGGAGGAGATCGTATGAAGGAGCCCAGCGAGGTAGCCGACTACGTCGCGTTTCTCGCTTCCCGCTCAACTAAAGCCGGCCCGACCGGTCAGTGCTTCAGCCTGCTCGGGCGGGACCTGTGAAATCGTTCTAGGAATAGGGGCCGTTGGTGCGGAAGGCGAAATAGCCGTAGCCCTGGCGCTCCGGTCCGTCTAGGGCGGGCACTGCCTCTAGGGGCGTGGTGATCTCCTCGATAGTGGGGCCGATCTGATCGGCGATCCCCCGCAACTTGTCGACATCGAGCCCATAGACGCGGGCCGCGTTCTCGCCGACGATGGCCCGGACTCTGTCGTGGGGAGTGCCGGCCATGGCATGGCGCAGTGAGAGATGGGTCATGGGTGTCTCGTCGGGGTCGTCGGAGTAGCGCCAAGTGCCCTCAGGGTGGGGATAGTCGCGGCCCCAGAAGATGTTGGACCACCACCAGTCCCCCACTGCGGCCTCGACTTCGAACGGGGCGACGAAGCTGGCGCCGACGAAGACGTTGGACTTGAAGTACTCGCTGGGTGCCTTGGAGAGTTCACCGTTGCTCAGCGGCAGGGGGGCCTCCGCGGCTGAGTCGAGCTCAACAAGCGCCGACGGGATCCACACACCGGGCTGTTCGGTCATGGCCAGCTTGAGGCCGGGAAATCGCTCGAAGACCCCACCGAGGATCATTCGGGCAATGGCGCGGCGATTGTAGGCACCGCCTGCTTCCATCAACAGCAGCGGCGTCCCGTTCACCGCCCGCACGGCTGGGTCGGTTGCTGCTCCAGCATGGGTGGCCAGCACCATTCCGGCTTCTTCCACCGCGGTCCAAAACGGGTCCCAGTGAGATTCGTTGTACTGGACCCACTGCGGGCGGGCGCTGGGGAAGTTCACCGCCCGCAACCCGTGAGCCGCGGCCCACCTCACTTCTTCGATTGCGGTGTCGATATCCCACAGCGGAATGTGAGCCAGGCCGATCAGGCGCTCGGGGGCCGCCGAGCAGAAATCGGCTAGCCACCGGTTGTAGATCCAGAACCCCACGCCAGCTAGCTCAGGATTATCCAATTCGGGCCAACCCAGGTCGTTGAACGGCATCGGCTCGCCGTTGAAGCTGTTGTGGAACATCACTTCGGCGGCGATGCCGTCTCGGTCCATGTCAACCAGACGAGCCTGCGGATCGTCGTGTCCCGAAGTCTTCAGATACAGCGCTCGCCCTTGTCGCGCTCCGGCCCGCATTTCCTCGACCTGCGGGCTGATGACGAACTCATCAAAGGCCTCTAGGTGCTCCTGGGGACAGTACGCCCGCAGCGCATCCAAGGTTGGCCCGACATGAGAGTCCCCTGAAACCAACAACACCCGGTCGTCGCCAACGCTTGTCACCTGAACTCCCTCAGTCACCCGCGGACAGCACACGCGTTTCGAGTGGGGTGGGCTGTTCAGTGGGGAGCAGGTAGCGCCAGAAGATGGTGCCGGTGGGGGCGCCGGCGGTGTCCAGCCAGTTGGGGACGCCGGGATCTCGGTGGGCGAGGATCATGCGGAACGAGCCATCGGGCTCGAGCACCGTCTGGCGTCGGTTGAGGGATACCCGACGACCCCGGTATGGCGGGGTCTGGATGAAGCGGTTGTTGAGCACCACGTTGGCGAACCGGCATTGTGGAAACCGGCCGCGAATCTCAAGCGCCTCGTCGGGTCCGAGCTGATAGCGGGTCGATCGGTAGGCGTTGTCGGCCGCGGCGTAGCCAATGGCCCGATTTCCCTCATCGAGCGGAGGATTTGTGAACTGGTTGGGAACGGTTGAGCTCCACGCCAGTGGTTCTCGCGGGCCGGAGGGCCAGTTCACGGTAACGCTGCGAAGAAAAGTGATCGCTCGCTGGAGTCCTTCGGCGCAGGTCTCGTCATCGGGTATGGCTGGCGGACCGGGATCAACCGTTGGCTCGATGGACAACGGAACGTGCATGTTCGGGTCGGTTGCCGCGGGGCGATCCAACTCGAAGTAGTGCCGGGTGGTGATGCTGCCGGACTCCGGCGTGAGCGCTAACCAATTGCCGGGCTGGGGGTTCTGGCTGACGTGCAGCTCGTAGCTCCCATCGGCGTTGATATCGATCTCATCGTCGTTGAGTGTGGCCCCGAGCCCGCTCGACATGGCACCACCGGCCGTGCCGCACTCGACAGTAAAGGAGGTGTACACCGCCCCGGCCAGGTTCCCCCGGATCACATAGTCGCGGTCGGGGTCGATCACCGTGCCGTAGTAGATGGCGTCCGGGTTGTCCCCCAACAGCTTCTTGGTTGGCGAGAACCAGCGATAAAACCACGGCCGGTCCGGATCAGCCTGCGACCAGAACTCCAAGGCGTGCTGCAAGCCGTTGAGGGCAAATACCCGCGCTTCTGCCCGGTCATCAGCAGTTGGCATGGCCCTGGCCTCCCGCCACCAATCGCGCTCGATCTCACCCATCAACTCAACGAGTTCATCCCACACCTGTCCAGATCGGTCAGCCACCTGACACTCCTTCTATTGGCACTTGGCTCTCACCATTCATAATCGATCAATGGTCAGAGTCAAGCAGCGGGCCAAAGGCCGCCGCGCACCGCTGGGAGTCGTAGAACTCGCGGAATCGGCTGATCAGGCCTTCCCGCATCTCCACCAACGTGATGTAGCTGTTCTGGTATCGCTCACCTGAGCCGAGCATATGGCCGTCGCTGTCATACTCGACCAGGAAACGATCAGGGTCGGAGAGTTCGTAGATCTCGGTCATATGGAAGGCCATGCTGACCAGCCCGTACGAGGTTGAAAGCCGGTCGTAAACCGCCTGTTTGCCAACAGTGCGCGAGGGCTTCCCCGTAAACGAGAACGGAGCCTCGAACACGATGTCGTCGTGCCAGTACTGCGCCAATTCATCGACATCGCCAGTGGCGATCAGATCGAAATACTCCCGGATCCGCTCGAGATTGGCTGTTTGGCGGGAATCTGGGTCCACAAACGGAATCTACCGTTTGCGGGTAGGGCGCGTTTCCAACCGGCGCCGATCCCACCCAGGAGGCTGCTGACCAGTCGTAATGATCGTCCACACACTACGGACCACTAGGGTATTTTCCAGTGCGCGTCATGATGACAGGGGCAACGGGATTCATCGGCGGTCACACCGTGGCGCGGGCAATCCAGGCAGGTCACGAAGTTTGTGTGTTGGTGAGATCGCCCCAAAAACTTGAAGACCTTTGCGACGCCTTCGACTTGCCCCCGATCGACTTTGTCGTGGGCGACATGACCGATCCTGATGCCGTCACCTCAGCCCTAGACGGCGCCGACGCGGCCATCCACTGCGCCGCCGTCGTGTCGCTCGACGCCCGCGGCAACGCCCAAGGTGTGGAGAACAGCATCGCTGGTGCCCGGCTTGTGCTCCAGCAGGCTCATGCCATGGGTCTCGACCCGATTATTCACGTCTCCAGCGTGGCTGCCCTGTTCGACCCCGGAGCGGGCTCGCTCACGGTCGATCACCCCCCTTCTTCAGCCGGTTACACCTACGGCCAAGCCAAGGCCGACGCGGAGATGGTGGCCCGGAAACTCCAGGCTGACGGGGCTCCAATTGCCATCGTGTATCCGAGCGCGGTGATTGGCCCGCCCGCGGGCTCGGCTTTTGGTGAGGCCAGCGAGGACATGGCCCGATTCACCGCAACCGGCATCATTCCCACCCGCAAGGCCGCGGTGGCAATCTCCGATGTCCGAGATATGGCCTCGCTCCTGGTGGCACTACTTGAATCGGGCCATGGGCCCCGTCGTGTCATGTGCGGCGGTCATCTGGTGGATATGAACCTCTTTGCCCGCATCCACCGCGATATCACCGGTCGAAAATTCCCCATGATGCCGCTTCCCCCCTCTGCTCTCCGGGGGATGGGTCGCACGGCTGACGCGATACGTCGTGTCGTCCCGATCAACGCGGCCATGAACAGATTCAGTATGAGCGTGCTCACCCAGTGGGAAGGATCGGAAGACAGCGATCTCTCCGTATACCGAGTTCGACTCCGAGACATAGAGGAGACGTTCGCTGACAGCCTGGCCGCTTGGCATGAAGCCGGCCTCCTCTCCAACCGTCAGATCGGGAAGGCTCTCCCCGACCCAGATCCCAGCAAAGCGCCGGCACCGCCCAAGGGTTTCCAGATGCCAGCCCGTGTGGTGCTCTCGCGCCCATTCAGGACCCTCGGCCCGCACATCGTGCCTCGGGTCCACCGGGCGATCAACCGGCTAACCCGAGGGCGAACCCTGCTCGATTCCGCCGCGCAGCCAATGCTCATGCTTTTCTCCACCGGCGCCAAGACCGGACAGACCCGAGAGACCCCACTCGGCGCGGTCCCGCTCGAAGAGGGCCGCTTCTTGGTGGTGGGCAGCAACTTTGCCCGCGGAGATCATCCCGCGTGGACAGCCAACCTCCTGGCTAACCCCAATGCCGAGATCACGTTCCGCGGTCAGCGGACGCCGGTGCGGGCTCGACTCCTCGTCGGCGCCGAGCGGGAGTCGAGATGGCAGACCGCAGTGTCCTGGTATCCGCTTTGGACCCAGTACGACGCCGTAACCGAACGCGAGCTGCGCTTGTTCGAACTTGAGCCCGCAACCGACGTAGAGGGCAGCTAGGGCACTGCCCCACCCGATTTCCTAGCCGAGCGAACTCCTAGTGGTAGGTCAGATATTCGTTTAGCTCCCAGTCGGTGACCGCTTGCGAGAAACGGCGCCACTCCTCACGCTTCATGGCCACGAAGTTGGCCACAAGTTCTGAGCCCACGGCTTCGACCAAGACCTGGTCGGCCTCGAGGGCATCTAGGGCCAGACTGAGGTTCTCGGGAGCGCAGCGCACTGTGTTTGCGGTTTCAAGTCCGTCGCCTTCCTCGCAAGGGGGTGGCGAGATCTGGCCATTCGCTCCGAGGAGCGCAGCCTGCAACAGTGCCGCGGTGGCCACGTAGGGATTCGACGCACCATCGGGCAGTCGGTTCTCCACACGGGTGGCTGCCCCGCGATCACGGGGCACACGAACCGCCACGGCGCGGTGGTCGTAGCCCCAGTTAGCCCAATAGCCCGACAACTGCCCGGGAATTAGCCGCTTGTAGGCGTTTACGGTGGGGGCGCACAGCGCGGTCAGCGCCTCGTGATGTTCGAGCATGCCCCCGATGCCGTGGTGGGAAAGAACGCCTAGTTCAGCCGCACCCAGCGGCGCCATATGGCCAGCTGGGGTGCGCCTACCGTTGGCATTGGGTCAGCCCTCGTCAGCGGGAGTCGGGAAAGGCCGGTGACCCCAAAAGCTCGGGCGGGAGATCTGGTAGGTGCCGGCATGGTCTGGGTCCTCGACCCGTAGCCCACCCCATCCGAACTCGACCATCATCGAGTCGGGCGCTTGGCAATAGAAAGAGATCATCTCGTCGTTGGTGTGACGTCCCAAGCACATGCGGACAGGGACTCCCTGGTCGAGGCAGCGGTCTTGCGCCATGCCGACATCATCGATGGTCGCCGCTTCGACCATGATGTGCCCAAGCGGATGGGTCCGAGGCAGACCGGCGCTGAATCCCAGCGTGTGGTGACGCGGGTTGCAGCCCAAAAACGCCATCGATATCGCACCGACATGCCAGGTGTTCCGCAGGTGGAAGCCGAGCACGTCTCGGTAGAAGTTCAGGACCGGCTCGAGTTCATCGACCTTCAAAACGGCGTGTCCGAAGCCCATGTCTCCGGTCACGAAGCTCGAAACAAGGGGTGTCACCACTGGAATGTCGTTGCGAATGGGGCCGTGGTAGAGCTCCAGCGGCGTGCCGGCGGGATCTTCGAATGAGACGTAACCGGTCACGAGACGGGCGGCGGCCTCTTCGTCGGAGCCTGCTCTCACGTCGACACCCGCCCGTTCGAGGCGAGAGACCTGGGCGTGCAAGTCAGTGTCGTCGATGACTTCGAACCCGATGGCTTCGACTCCCGCGGTGTCAGCTTCGGCGACGACCAGGCGGTAGGGGTAGTTGTCCCATCGGAAATAGGCCGCGGTCGCGTCGGGGCCGGGTGTGGGCATGAAGCCGAGCACGTCGGTAGCGAACCTGCGCCACTCGTCCAGGTGTGGACTGGCGAGCCGGACGTACCCGAGGGACAGGACAGCGCTCTTTCGTGTGCTCATAGGGTGGTCTCCGACTCATCGCGGGTGAGGAACTCGATCACGACCCGCTCAAACTCGTCCTTGCGTTCGATCATCGTCCAGTGCCCACAGTCCGGGAAGATGTGAACTTCGCAGTCGCGAATCAGGCGCATTGCGGGGATCAACCCGTCAGGGGGCGTGACCCGGTCGTCTCGCCCCCAGGTGACCAGCGTCGGCGCCTGGATCCCGCGCAGCGTCACGAACTCGTTGGTGTTGTCGAGCATGATGTCGCGTAGAAACGACAGCATTTCCCGGCTGTAGATCTGGCGGATACCGGCGAGCGCCTCGGGCTCGGTTGCTGCCTCCCAGCGACGGTCGATCATCTCCTCGGTGAGGGTGGCGGTGTCGAAAACCATCGATCGCATCCAGGCGATGAGCAGTTCTCGGGTGGGGTTCTCAACGAAGTCGACGAGCCGACTGATGCCTTCCGACGGCAACGGGCTGAACAGCGGAAGTCCGACCCCGCCGATGGTCGCCAGCCGCCGCACCTGGTAGGGGCGAGCCGCCGCCACCTGAGAGGCGAACTTTCCCCCCAGTGAATTGCCGAGCAGCGAGAACGAATCCAGGCCGAGCCCGTCAACGAAGGCAGCAACGGCCTCGGCCCCGTGAAGTACAAGATTGGTGGGCGGGGTGTAGCTGCGACCGAAGCCCGGCAGATCCAGCACCAGGCAACGGAAGTGGGGAGCGAACGCCGCGAGGTTCTCGCCGAAGTTGGCCCAGCCGGTAGCCCCCGGGCCAGAGCCGTGCAGCATGACCAACGGCGGACCATGGCCCACCTCGTGAAAGTGCAGAACACCGTGCTCGGTGCGTAGCGTTCGGCTGGTGTCCTCTTCGGTGAAGGGCGGCGTCGTTGCGTTCATGGACTGAGAACCTCTGCGCTCAGATGGTGACCGCTGATGGACCGGTGGGCGGCAGGCCCATCAGGACCCCTCCGGCGAGGTCGAGCAGCGGGCCTCGGAGGAAAATGCCGTGATGGAGCCCGGCGTGCATGCCCCGCCAGAATCGCTGCACCGGCTTGTCGAGACGGATCGCGTTCCCACCGCAGATGTCATAAACGGTGTTGGCTGCCTCCGCCGCCCGCCACGCCGCGCGGACCTGATCGCGCCGAAGCGCAACCCGCTGGTCGATCCCAATCGTGTGGCCGGCTCGAACCGCGTCGTATGCCTCGCCGATGTTGTGGACCAACTGAATGCGAGCGCTGGCGATTTCGGCGGCCGCCTCGCCGAGCACCCGCCGAGAATGGGGGTCGTCGGCCTGCACGACCCCTAGGTTGGAGACCCGCCCTGCCTGGTATTCAATGCCCCGCTGGAGTACGCCTTCGGCGATTCCGATCAGCCCTGCTGCCACCCCACCGGGAAACACGGCTGACCACGGCACGTTGAACAGGGGATCACCGCTGCGGACCGACTCCTTGGCGGCGCGACCGTCGAGGAGCTTGCGCACATCGAGTGTGCGATAGTCGGGCACGAACTTGCCATCGACGATGACGTCTTTGCTCCCGGTCCCTTCGAGTCCAATCGTGTTCCACGAATCCTCGACGATTTCGTAGTCGGCGCGAGGCAACATGACATGGAGACTGCCGATGGGCGGATCGTCCGGTCCGGCGGAGGCCGCCTTGACCATCGCACCCAGCACGATCCAGTCGCAGAGATCGGTGCCGGAGGAGAACGACCAGCGGCCATTGACGATGAAGCCGCCGTCGGTCGGCGTTGCGACTCCCGAGGGTGCGTACGGCGATGCAACCCATGTGTCAGGGTCGTCACCCCAGACCTCCTCTTGCAACCGAGTGTCATTGAGGGCCAGCTCCCAGGGGTGAACGCCGACCACACCAGCGGTCCAGCCCGCCGAGGGGCAGTAGTTCCCGATGTCCATCACGGCGTTGAGGAAGTCGCGGGGATCGGCCTCCAGGCCTCCGAAGTCCCGCGGCTGCAACATCCGAACGACTCCGGTCTCCTTCAGCAACTTGCCCGTGTCGTCGGGAAGCCGTCCGAGTGCATCGGCGTGGCTCGAGTGGTCGGCCAGGTAGGGCCCGAGCTCGGCGATCTGTTCGATGGTGGGATGGGCCATGCGTGTGTGTCCTCCGGATAGCACGATGGGTCAAGGGGCGGTCAGTAGCGTCACGCAGGCGTCGATGAGAATAAGCTAGTAACTTATCGCGACGTCTACTGCGACGGGACGCAGCCCTGCATGAAAGTGATCAATAAGGCCCAGGGAACGATCGATGCTGGCGACCGGGTCGAGGTTCTTCCGATGTCTCAGCACACGGGTGCGGAGATTCACGGCGTCGATCTCCGCGAACCGATGGATGACTCCACAATTAGCGCCATCCGCGCCGCTCTCTTGCGGTGGAAGGTCGTGTTCTTCCGGGACCAGGAACTCACCCGAGACGAGCACGTGGCGTTTGGCCGCGGCTTCGGATCAGTGATCTCTGGCCATCCGACGCTGGCACCGCGGTTCCCGGAGCATCCGGAAATCGTGATGATCGAAAAGGAACACCACCGCGACGACCCAGACGCCAACGAGATCGAGCACCGCTGGCACAACGACCTGTCGTACACGGCCGCGCCGCCGATGGGGTCGATTCTTCGCGCAATTTCCGTGCCGCCGTTCGGTGCCGATACCGAATGGACGAATCTCGCGGCGGCGTACGCGACCCTGTCTGCCCCCATCCGTGAGCTCATCGACGGGCTTACCGCGGTCCACCACAACGTCTTGCACGTCGTGAAGGGGGAACCGAACAAACTCGCCCGCGAGTTCATGGCCACTCCTCTCCGAGCCCGGCACCCCGTGGTGACCGTGCACCCCGAAACTGGCGAGCGCCAGCTGTACGTGAACCCCGACTACACAAGCCACATCGTCGAACTCTCACGCCAGGAGAGCGGCCATCTGCTCGAAATGCTCAACGAACACGTGTGCAGCCGAGAGTTCACGGTTCGGTTCCGTTGGCGCCCAGGCAGCATCGCATTCTGGGACAACCGGGCGACTGCCCACATTGCGCCGGCGGACGTGGTGCCGGGCCATCGGCGCGTCATGGAGCGCATCACGCTCGACGGTGCTTCGTTCGTCGGCCCGACCGGCTTCGAGTCGGTGACGGTGGACGAGTCAGGTGCTCCCGTGGTCGGTACCCGGAGCCCGTGAGCAACCCGGAGTACACAATCACACGAGCATGAACGACAACCATCGGGACCAGCCGCAGCCCTTCGGCGGGCACATTGCCCGTCTGGCCGGCGATTCGACCCCATGGTGGCCCGAACCGGTTCGGCCCGCTCAGGGCAACCCCAACATCATTGTCGTCCTACTTGACGATCTCGGCTTCTCCGACATCAGCCCCTACGGCTCGGAGATCTCCACCCCTACCCTCGACCGCCTCAGCGCCGGGGGCCTGCGCTTCACCAACTATCACACCGCCCCGCTGTGCTCACCGTCTCGTGCGTCCATCCACACTGGGATGAACCCGCACCGGGCCGGATTCGCCGGAGTCGCCAACTTCGACCCGGGCTTTCCGGGTTGGACGATGGAGATCGATCCCTCGATCGACACGCTCCCCCACCTCCTTCGCAACGCGGGGTACGCCACCTTCGCCGTCGGCAAGTGGCACTTGACTCGCGACGGGGCGATGCACGACGGCGCTCCCCGCAATTCGTGGCCGCTACAGGTCGGCTACGACCGGTTCTACGGCGTGCTGGAGGGCTGGACCAACATGCACCATCCCCATCGGCTCGTGCGCGACAACTCACCGGTGGCGGTCGACACGTACCCCGACGGCTACTACTTCACCGACGACATCACCGATGAGGCGATCTCCTATCTCAAATCGCTGCGATCCCACGACTCGACCCGCCCTTACTTCCTATACCTGGCCCACGGAGCGGTCCACGGACCGCTCCAGGCCAAGGCGAACGACATCGCCACGCATCGGGGCCGTTACCAGCAGGGGTGGGATGAGGTCCGAGCACGCCGATTCGCAAATCAGATCGAGCTGGGCTTGTTCGACAAGGGCACGGCGCTACCGCCGCGCAACCACGAGCCTGGCTACGAGGTTGAGGCTTGGGCCACCCTCCCCGCTGAGGCTCAGGACAGGTACGCAAGGTACATGGAGGTCTACGCCGCGATGGTCGACAACGTCGACCAGAACCTCGCCCGCCTCTTGGCTACAGTCGAAGCGCTGGGCGACCTGGACAACACGGTCGTCTTGTTCACCTCCGACAACGGCGCGACCCGAGAGGGCGGGGCGCAGGGAACGCGGAGCTACTACCGCCAATTCGGAAACCCAGCAGGGTTTGGACGCGACTTCGACATCGAGCGCGATCCCGATCTCATCGGCGGTCCTCAAGCGATGGTGCACTACCCCCGCGGATGGGGGATGGCGTCTAACACGCCGTTTCGGCTCTACAAGTCCTGTACCCACGCTGGCGGCGTGCGGGTGCCCATGATCGTTTCGTGGCCAAAGGGCATCGGACTCGACCGCGCCGGCACGATCCATCGCCAGTACCAGTACGTCACCGACCTCCTCCCGACAATCCTCGAACTCGCTCAGGTCGAGATGCCAAAGGACCTCGACGGCGCCAGCTTCGCCTCCGCCATCACCCATGGAGCCACCGAAAGCACCCACCTGGAGCAATACTCGGAGTGCTTCGGCAATCGAAGCTTCTACCGCAATGGATGGAAACTCGTCACGCTCCACCAGCGTGGGGCCGCGTATGACGACACAGAGTGGGAGCTCTACAACATCACCACCGACCCCACCGAGGTCAACGACGTCGCCGCCCAGCACCCAGAAGTCATCGCGGAACTCGCCGATGCCTGGGAACGCACCGCCTGGAACAACCAGGTGTTCCCGCTCGACGACGGCCTCGGGCTTCTCCAAGTGTTGCGCCGACCTGATGAAGCCTCGCTCAACGAACCCGTCCGTCTCCTGGCGGGCACACCGTCACTCGAGCGCTACCGGTCCCAGAAGCTCGTCGCACTCCGGGACTTCGACATCGAGATCGACATCGTGCACCAAGACGCCGACGGTGTCCTCGTCGCCCACGGTGACCAGGGAGGCGGATACGTGGTGTACATCGAGCATGGCATCGTGCATTTTGGATATAACGAGTACGGCATCGAAAAGATCGTCGCGGCGAACCTCTTGGACCCGGGCCGGCACCAGATCCACATCGCGGCTCGTTGTGGCGAGCCCTACACCTGGAATTTCACGATAAGCGTGGACGGCCGCCCGCAGGCAACCCTCGACGGAGTAGAGATGCTGATGGGCTTTGCTCCATTCCAAGGCATCGACGTCGGCATCGATCGCCGCTCTCCTGTCCTGTGGTCGACGTTTGAGACCCACGGCGCCTTCGCCTACCCCGGCGTCATCGAAGCGGTTACCTACCTACCTGGCCCCCCGGCACCCTACGACCCGGCCGAACTCATACAGCTGATGCGTAGCGCAGGAAGACGAACGGAATAAGCGGAGCTTGTGCCGGTAGGGCTGGTTTCTTAGCCCCCTGTCGGAGTGAAGGTGAGTGGCATGGTCTTGGGGGCTCGGGTGAACACACCCTCAGGGGTGGGGGGCATGCCGTCGAACGCGACGTTGTCCATGGCATCAAGTAGTTGGTTGGTGGCGATGTCGACTTCGGTCTTGGCCAGCATGGCCCCAATGCAGAAATGCCGGCCCAAGCAGAATCCGGTGTGGTTTGCGGCCCCCGAGAACGCTTTGGACACGTCGAGGTCCTCACGGAAGATGTTGAATTGGTCGGGATCGTCGTAGCGGCGGGGATCGCGGTTGGCGCCGGCGATTAGGCAGGTCACGGTGGAGCCAGCCGGGATGGTCACGCCATGCATCTCCACGTCCACTTCAGGCTGGCGCATGATCATCTGCACCGGTGGCGAGTGCCGCAGCGTCTCGGCGAAGGCATTGTCGATGAGGCTGCGGTCGTTGCGAACGGCCTCTAGCTGATCTGGGTTTGCGATCAGGTTCATCATCATGTTGGCCATGGCCTTGTCGGTGGTCTCTCCCCCGGCCACCAACAGCAGCGATACAAACGCCTTGATCTCCAAATCGGTCATCTGCTCGCCGTCGATAACCGCGGTGCAAAGCGTGCTGAGGAGGTCGTCGCCGGGATTGGCACGCCTCTCGGCGATGATCGGCATCAAATAGGCCTGGAGCTCGTCTTTGGTCTGGAGCCCCTGGGCCATAACTTCCTCGTCGCCAGTGAGGTTGCTGAGGAACATCATGATCGAGTGGTACCACTTCTGGAACCGCTCGTGATCCGACTTGTCCAACCCCAGCATGTCGACGATCACATTGATCGGAAAGCGGATCGAGAACTGGTCGACCAGGTCGACCTTGCCGTCGGTGCGGAAGCCGTCGATGAGGTCGCGGGCATTGGCCGCGATGACCGGGACGAACTTGGCCGTCAACTCGCTGCCCCGGAAGGCGGGAGCGATCAGATTCCGGTGGGCGGAGTGGTCGCGCCCCTCCATCTGGAGGATCGTCCGTCCATGGACCGGCTCGAGCTGCCACTCATAGTTCTTGTTGGTGAAGGTCTTGTCCTTGAAGGCCCTCTCGACGTCGTCGTAGCGAGAGATCAGCCATGCCTCGGTGGCCTCGTGATACACGACAGGGTATTCCTCACGCATCACCGCCAAGACGGCATTGGGGTCTTCGGCAAATGCTGTGGACAGAATGTCCGGTTCAATGGCGGCCACAGGCCAACCTTACAGATCGAAGCGATCCAGGTTCATTACCTCGGCCCAGGCCGCAGCGAAGTCGTTGAAGAACTTCGCCTCATGAGTGTTAACCACCCGGGCAGTCGTGGTGACCGCTGGTCGACCATCACAGGCTGAGTGCGTTTCGCAGGATCTCGTCCATTGCCCGCAAGCGGACAGGATCGAGCCGACCTAGCCGTTCCACGAAACGATGAGTCGACACCGCCCGGACCTGTTCGACTTGGAACGCAGTGGCGGCAACAAGGCCGGTGCCAACGTCGGGTTCAACCACGACATGCAGCGGCACCGAGCGAATCGTCGATGTGCCCGGCACAACGATCACCATCTTCAGATTGGGATGGTGCAGCCGGTCGTCAGAGACAATCAGCGCTGGGCGGCGAAAGGCCTGCTCAGGATGCTCAGGGTCGGCGCCGAAATCCACCGACCACACATCACCCCGAGCGAACCGCCCCTCAGTGCTCATTCAAACCGTCTATTGCGGCAGCATCCAACCGCCTACTCTCCATCTGGTAGGCGTCAACCTCCGACGGGGCCAGATCCTCAAGCGCATCCCGGACCGACGACCACCACTCTTCACGGCCAAGCCGATGTACCGCGTCGGCCACGACGTCAACCATGGACGTTCCTCGCTGTTCAGCGATCCAGGCGATCTCGTCGCGCAACTCGCTTGGGACCCGCAATGTTGTCGTCTTTGAAGGCGCTATAAAAGTAGACTACCACGGCTACCCAACAGGCTTCTATCCCGTAAGCCTAAGAAGGCGGCCGGCCAGCGGGAGAGGGGGATCCCGCTGGCCAGCTGGCCATCACTGGGTCAGGTCAGGTCGAACCGATCCAGGTTCATGACCTTGGCCCAGGCTGAGGCGAAGTCGATGACGAACTTCGCATCGCCATCGTCACAGCCGTACACCTCGGCGATGGCCCGGAGCTGGGAGTTGGAGCCGAACACCAGGTCGGCAGCCGTCGCGGTCCAGCGGAGTTCGCCGGTGGCCCGGTCGTGCCCTTCGTATACCCCGGCCTGATCGGTGGAAACCCGCCACTCGGTGTCCATGCTCAACAGGTTGGTGAAGAAGTCATTGGTGAGGGTGCCCGGCCGGTCGGTGAACACACCGTGTTGGGACTGGCCGGCGTTGGCGTCCAGCGCTCGCATCCCGCCGACCAGCGCGGTCATCTCGGGTGCGGTCAGGTTGAGCAGGAACGCCTTTTCCACCAGTAGCTCCTCGGCGGGACGCTTGTGGAAGTCGGCCAAGTAGTTGCGGAAGCCGTCGGCGGTGGGCTCGAGCACGGCGAAGCTCTCGACGTCGGTCTGATCCTGGGAGGCGTCGGTGCGGCCCGGCGAGAACCGAACTGCCACGTTGTGGCCGGCATCGCTGGCTGCCCTCTCCACTGCGGCGCATCCGCCGAGGACGATGAGATCGGCCAGTGATACCAGCGGGCCGCCTTGGGCATTGAAATCCGCTTGGATCTGCTCGAGGACGGCTACCACATCGGCCACGCCCGCTTGGACGTTCACATCCCAGCCGCTCTGCGGGGCAAGCCGGATACGGGCGCCGTTGGCCCCGCCTCGCATGTCGGTGCCCCGGAACGTGGAGGCCGAAGCCCACGCGGTGGAGACCAGCTGGGAAACCGACAGCCCCGAGCTCGCGATCCGGGCCTTCAGGTCGGCGATCTCATCGGCACCGATGGGCTCGCCCTGGGGAGCGGGCACAGGGTCTTGCCAGATCAGCTCCTCATCGGGAACCTCGGAGCCGAGGTAGCGGGCCACCGGGCCCATGTCGCGGTGGGTGAGCTTGAACCAGGACCGAGCGAAGGCGTCGGCCAGCTCGTCGGGGTTCTCGTGGAAGCGGCGGGAAATGGGCTCGTAGATCGGGTCGAACCGCAGCGCCAGGTCGGTGGTCAGCATCATCGGCGCACACCGCGCGGATGGATCATGGGCATCGGGAACGGTGTCATCCGCGGCCCGGTCGGTCGGGCGCCACTGGTGGGCGCCGGCGGGGCTCTGGGTCAGCTCCCACTCATAGCCGAACAGGTTGTCGAAGAAACCGTTGTCCCATACCGCGGGGTCGTTGGTCCACGCCCCCTCGAGGCCGCTGGTGATGGCATCGCCGCCCACGCCGGTTCCGAAGGTGTTTTTCCAACCCAAGCCCTGTTCTTCGATGCTGGCCGCTTCGGGATCATCCCCGACGTAGGTGTCGGGGGCGGCCCCGTGAGCCTTGCCGAAGGTGTGGCCGCCGGCGATCAGCGCCACAGTCTCCTCATCGTCCATGGCCATGCGGGCGAAGGTCTCCCGGATATCAATTCCGGCGGCAATGGGATCGGGATTGGCGTTGGGGCCCTCGGGGTTGACGTAGATGAGGCCCATCTGCACCGCTCCCAGCGGGGTTTCCAGGTCGCGTTCTCCGGTGTAGCGCTCGTCGCCGAGCCACTCGTTCTCCGAACCCCAGTAGATGTCCTCCTCCGGGGCCCAGATGTCGGGGCGGCCGCCGCCGAAGCCGAAGGTCTCAAGGCCCATCGACTCCAGGGCCACGTTGCCGGCCAGGATCAACAGGTCGGCCCACGAGAGCCTGCGGCCGTACTTCTGCTTGACGGGCCACAGCAGCCGGCGAGCCTTGTCGAGGCTGGCGTTGTCGGGCCAGCTGTTCAGGGGGGCGAATCGCTGGGCGCCGGTGCCGCCACCGCCCCGACCGTCGCCGATCCGGTAGGTGCCCGCCGCGTGCCAGGTGAGCCGGATCATCAGCGGGCCGTAGTGGCCATAGTCGGCTGGCCACCAGTCCTTGGAGTCGACCAAAACGTCGGCGATGTCCTGTTTCACCGCCGCCAGATCAAGGGTTTCGAACTCTGCGGCGTAGTTGAAGCCGTCCCCCATCGGATCGGCTTCAGGGGAATGCTGGTGCAGGATCTTCAGATTCAGCTGCTCGGGCCACCACTGCTCGGTGGCCGATGTGCCCTTGGCGGTGTTGGCGCCCGAAAACGGGCACTGGCTGGTGCTCTCAGTCATGGGACTCTCCTTTGAGTTGTTGCTTATATCTGTTTGTATCTGATTACTTCATTTTTCCCGTACCCGAACTTCGCGGGAAGTCAGTCAGGCCGGGTGGTTCTCGACGAGGCGGCGGATGCCGTCTTTCCAGTTCACCAGTCGGTCGGGCCGGAGGGCCTCAATGCGGCTGGTGTCCATGACGGTGCTGGGAATGGCGGTATCGGTCTCCACGATCTTGGGCGGGTCGCAGCCGTCTATCTCGGCCATGAACGCGCACCATTCGGCCACTGACACCAGTCCGGGGCTGGCCCAGTTGAGCGTGGTGGCCGGTACCGAAGCCTGGTCGAGCAGCATCGGCAGATCGGCGGCGATGTCCTCGTCGTGGACGAGGTTGTAGCGGGCGCCGTCGGTGTGGACTTCGATGTCCATGCCCGCTCTCATCATCAGAAGATGGAAGAAAGGCCAACCGGTGGTGTCGCCATAGGGCACGTTGAGCCGGGTGATCACCGTAGGCAGGTTGAATTCCTGAGCCCCGAACCGGGCCACCGACTCCCCCGCGATCTTGCAGATCGAATAGGTGGGCATCATGTGGGCGTGGTGATTGCCATGGGGGCTGTCCTCGGTGAACGGCTGGCCTCCGTTGGGCTGATAGACCGCCCCCGAGGAGCAGTGCAAAAACGCCTCGGCGTCGCGGAAGTGGCTCATCAAGTGGCCAGTGGCCTCTGAGCACACGGCCAGGTCGGTTTTCCAGTCGCCGGTCTTGATCACCGCCAGGTTCACCACCACATCCACATCGCGGGGAACCGCCGAGAAATCAGCTTCGACGAAGTCCACGGCGATGCACTCCACTCCCCCAGCCTCAAGATCGGCCCGAGCATTGGCATCCGAGAACCGAGCCAGCGCGATCACCCGATTGTCAGCCGCCAAGGTCCTGCACAACGGCGGCCCCACCATCCCCGTCGGCCCCGTCACCACGATGGTCTTGTCTCTCAGCTCCACAATGGGCTCCTTTGCAGCTTGATGGGCTCAAACTAATGCCAGCCCCTCGGGGGCGACACTCCAAAGGCAGAGCACCTCGCGAATTGGCAGCTATCGCAGGAACGGTAAGGGTAAACGCATTCTGACCGAAAGTGTTTTGGCAAAGTTTGCCAAAACACTAGACTCTGGGATTATGGCCACGATGAACGTGTCTCTTCCAGACGACCTCAAGAGCTTTGTTGATTCTCAGGTCAACCATGGCAACTACGGATCGACCAGCGAATACATACGGGATCTGATCCGACACGACTACGATCGTGGCCAACTTCGAAACGCGCTCCTCATAGGTGCCCGATCCCCCATCGCCATCGAAACCGACACTGCGTACTTCAACTCACTCCGAGACCAAGCCCAGGCCAACATCTGAGCTGTGCAAGCCCACCTTCGCGCCCTGGCTGCCAGTGACATCGAGGCCGCGGTTGCCTACTACCGCGAAGAAGCCGGCCCAGATTCTGCACTTGGGTTTGTAGACGCGATAGAAGCCGCGATCAATCACCTTCAGCAGCATCCATTCACCGGTTCGCTCAGATTCGCATTTGAACTGGAGATCCCAGAGCTTCGGAATTGGCCTCTCCAGAAATTCCCCTATCTCATCTTCTATGTGGCCACCGACAACCGCATCGATATCTGGCGCATCCTGCACGCCCGACGAGACATCCCCGCTCACCTCTCCCCGCCTCGTCCCTAGGAGGCCCGCTCGGCAGCCAGTTGGTCCATCATCTCTTCGAAGCTGATCTCGCCGCGCAACATTCGCTGGGTGACCTTGGACAGCGGACTTCTCGGCCAACGGTCTTCGCCTACCAGATGGGCCTCGCTGGTGACCCTTCCGTCTTCGGTGAACTCGTACGTGCGGTAGCCGGGCGGCATCGTGGTGAAGTTCTCTAGGTCGATGTTGGTAGACAGCGACGGGCACTGGTGGATGGGTCGACCGGCAACCTCCAAAGTCGTATTGGTATGGGTATGGCCAGCTCCGACCCCACGGATTGCCTGGGCCATTTCGATGAGTCGGGCGAACTCAGCGTCATGGTCGGCCATGTGGAAGAAGCCAAACGCCCCCGGGGGGTGGTGGGTCCAGACGAAGGCGTGCTCGGCGTCGCTCTGCTCGACAGTTTCGGCCATCCACGCCACTTCAGCATCCCCGAAGCGTCCGTGTTTGTGGGTCCGGTCTTCGCGATCGACCAGCGATCCGTCTGGGCGCAGATCCCGCCCTTCTGCATTGGAGTCGGCGAACAAGAACAGCCAGCTCCCGACCCGCAGAGTACGCCCGTTGCTAACCCCTGGGCGGGGCAAGACGGCATCGAAGGGCACCTGCCGGTCGTGATTGCCGGGACACACCACCGCAGGCACCGGCAGACGGGCAAGCTTCTGAGCGATCTTCCGGTATTCGGCCTCGGTGCCGTTGTGAGCGATGTCTCCGGTGATCACCACCAGATCCGGAGTGGGCCGACCCGAATCGAACGCCTCTCCAAAAACCGCATCCCAACTGTCATCGGTATTGCGCGGCTCCCCCTCCGGCTCGGTACAGAAGTGCATATCGGAAAACTGCGTGACTCGAAACACGCCCTGAGTATTCCAAAGTCGCCAAGGCTGTACCACTGTCATTTTTCCAGCACCGGCTAGCGGTCGAGTAGGTTCGAGCGCCGTGACGAGCATGATCCGACGGTTCTACGTCTTGCCATTGATGCCCGGGGTGCCCGACGTGAAGGCGCAGGAGATGATCGAGGTGTTGGGGGCCGCCGATCGTTTCATACCGGGCCTGTTGGATTCCTCCGCCGGCGTCGATCTCGACTCCCGCACGGTGCTGTGGGAGAACACCTTCGTCGACGAGGCCAGCTACTCCGGGCCCTACATGGTGCACCCCTACCACATCGGGGCCATCGACAATTACGTGATGCCAGACAGCCCCGAGTGCATCACCGACAACACATACGCCACGCGCTACACCACGCCCGACGCCACCCAGGAGGTGCGAAGCGGCATCCGCCGGGTGCTGCTGCTGAACGCCAGCACCGACGCCGACGCGGCGGCGATCGAAGCCCTCGCGGCGCAGCCCCAGGAGACGGCGGCATCCGCCTTCGGTGCCGACGACGTGGGGTGGGTGTCGCCCAAGGGCCGGGCCTGGACCCACATCTGGGAGCAGGCCTTCGCCGACATGGCCCAGCTGAAGCGCCACCTTGGCACACACGAGGGCAAGGCCTGCTCGAGTGTGGAGGGCTTTGCCAGCCTCGGCATCGATTTGGGCTCGCTGAAGATCTTCACCTGCCCGTTCGAGCTCTCACCAGTCGAGGACCAGTCGCCCCCCGCGACACCGCCGGACACCACCCCGGTGCTGTATACCATCACCGCCCGCACCGCGGTGTCCGACGCCGACACCTACGTCGAGTTGCTTGAACGCCTCTATGACCCATTCATGGTCAACGGTGGCTGCCCCCTCCTGAATCGCTGGCACACAGTCGAGCAGGGCTACCTCGAGGCCGAGGTCCACTCCACCTGGCAGATCGACTCCCTTGCCGCCTACTGCGACCTCCGGGCCACAACCATTGCCGACCCGCAATGGACAGCCTTCGTCAAAGATGCCATGCCGTTGGTACAGGGCGGCTCTCGACGCTTCCACCGCGCTGTCTAAACGCCAACGCCGTCCGGCATGGGCAACAAGCTCAGATCCCCCGAGCGCCGCTGTTGCTAGTTCCGTCGGAACATTGGGGGTGCCCACCCCGGGTATTCGGGCTTGAGGCTGCTGGCCTCGTCGAGTCGAGCCATATCGTCTGTTGACAGGTCCAGATCCACGGTACTGAGGTTGCCCGTGAGCTGCTCTTCGGTTCGCGCTCCCACGATGACGCTGGTGACGCCGGGCTTGTGCAGCAGCCATGCGAGGGAGACCTGCGCAACCGAGGTGCCATGGGCATCGGCGATCTCGCGAGCAACATCGACGATGTCGTGGCCCCGCTCCTCGTCGACCGGGGGCAGCGCCAACTGGGCACGGCGCCCCCCGACGGCGTTCGCTCCGCTGTACTTGCCCGTCAGGAATCCGCCCGCGAGCGGGCTCCAAACCAGTATCCCGAGGCCGAGGTCGATCGATGCCGGAATGATCTCGCGCTCCAACTCCCGCCCGACCAGGGAGTAGTAGGCCTGCACTGAACAGCATCTTTCGAGACCGAGCTGACGGCAGATGCCGTCGGCCTTGGCCAGTTGCCACGCCGCATAGTTCGACACGCCGGCGTACCGCACCTTGCCCTGCTGCACGAGCTGGTCGAGGCCGCGCAACGTTTCCTCCAACGGGGTCGTCTTATCGAAGCTGTGCACCTGGTAGAGGTCGATCCAGTCCGTGCCGAGCCGTTGGAGGCTGTTCTCGCACTCGCGAATCATCGCCAGGCGGCTGCTACCGCCAGCGTTCGGCCCTTCACCCACTTGCGTGGTGAACTTCGTGGCGACGATCACGTCTTTGCGGCGAGATCCGAGCGCCTTGCCGAGCATGATCTCGGACTGACCCATCCCGTAGTTGTTGGCGGTGTCGAAGAGGTTCACACCCGCCTCGATCGACAGGTCGACCATGCGGGTGGCAAGGTCTTGGCCGGTGCCGCCGATTCGCGCGCCGAACGTGCCGTCCTGGTGGTCGAACGTCATGGCACCGAGGGTGAACTGGGACACGTAGAGGCCGGTGGCGCCAAGCGGGACGTATTTCATGGTTGACTCCTTGTTGGTTTAAGCGAGGTTGAATTGAGCGAGAGCACGGTTGGCTAGAAAACAAGGACGGGTTTGACGACGCTGCCGTCGGCGCTGGCTGCTTCGGCTTCGTTGATCTGGTCGAGGGGGAACTCGACGATCAGCTCGTGGAAGGGGAACACACCGTCGGCGTTGAGTTGGGCGAGGTGGGGGATGAACTCCGCTGGGGTGGAGTCGCCCTCCATGACGCCGGTGATGGTGCGGCCGCTGATCATCGTCATGTAGTCGAGGACCAGTTCGCCGAGTCCGACGCCGGCCAGCGCACACGTACCGATGTTGTTGAGGCCGTTGACGACGGCCCGCACGACCGGGGCAGCGCCGGTGGCATCGAAGGCATAGTCAGCGCCGCCGCCCGTCGTCTCTATGATCGCTCCGGTCATTTCCACCGGGTCGCCGCTGAGCACGTGGGTTGCGCCGTACGCGGTGGCGAGGTCGAGTCGTTCCTGGTGGCGGTCGATGGCGATGATCGTTCCGGCCTCGGCAACCTTGGCGGCCATGATGGCGCTGAGACCGAGTGCGCCGGCGCCGGCAACCACAAGCGATGACCCGGCTTCGACGCCGAGCGTGTTGAAGACCGTGCCTGCGCCGGTTTGCACGCCGCAGCCCAGCGGGCCGAGACGGGCGAGGTCCAAGGAGGAGTCCACCTTCACTACCGAGTTGGCGGCGGCAATGGTGTGGTTGGCGAACGACGACTGGCCGAAGTAGTGCGACCCGACCCGGTCGCCGTTGGTGTCGGTGAACGCCGAGGTGCCGTCGGGGCGGCCGCCGGCTGTGTTGGCCATCGGGAAGTTGAAGCAGTACGGGAACCGGCCCTGGTTGCAGGCGGGGCAGTCGCCGCAGTTGTTGAACGACAGCACGACGTGGTCGCCGGGGGCCACGTGGGTGACGCCTTCGCCCACCGATTCGACCACACCGGCGCCCTCGTGGCCGTAGACCTGTGGGCCCATGAAGAACTCCGGTGGGAGTTCTCGGATGAGAACGTCGGTGTGGCACATGCCCGCGGCGACCATGCGGACCGCGACCTCGCCGGCCTGCGGTTCGCTTACCGTGAGCTCTTCGACTGTGAAGGGGTCCTGGCTCCCTCGAAGAACGGCTGCTCGTGTTTTCATCGGTACTCCCTTGTGTGGTTGGCGTTCGGCCAGTCGCCCTACGTGGGCACGCTGCCGTGGAGGTAGGAGGCCTGGATCTCGTCGAGACGTCCACTGAGCTCGTTGGCCGCACCGTCGAGGACCACCTCGCCGCGGTGTAGGACGTAGGCGCGATCGGCGTACTTGAGCGCAAGATGGGCGTGTTGCTCGACGAGCAGCACGCCGACCCCGCGTTGGTCTGCCGCTTCACGGGTGGTCTCCAAGAGCCGGGCCACGATCAGCGGGGCGAGTCCGAGGGAGAGCTCGTCGGCTAGGAGCACGCGAACGTCTCCGGCCAGGGCTCTCGCCAGCGTCAGCATCTGCTGCTCGCCTCCCGACAGCAGGCCTGCGGGGCGGTCGACCAGTGGCTCGAGCTCCGGGAAAATCGCCAACGCGTCGTCCACCGGGCCAGGACCCAGTTTGAGGTTGTCGAGCACATTCAGCGACCGGATGACCGATCGCTCCTCAAAGACATAGCGCACGCCACGGCGAGCGCGCCTGTGGAGAGGTTCGACCGAACGTTCGCCCATGAGCTCGGTGTACCCGTCTGATGCCTTCAAGAGGCCGGCCAGACCCATGAGGGTGGTGGACTTCCCCGCTCCGTTCGCACCCATGAGCGCGACCACCTCGCCGGCGTGAACCTCGAGGTCCAGTGCCGACACGGCTGGTACCGCGCCATAGCTGAGCGAAAGGCCCCGTGCCCCAATCAGAACTTCAGGTCCGGAGCTCACGCCGTCTCCTCCCCACCCTCGGCCTTGCCCAAATAGGACGACACGACGGCGGGGGAATTCGCGATTTCTTCCGGCGTGCCCTCGGCGATGACCACGCCGAAGTCGAGGGCGACGATGCGGTCACAGGTCCGCATGACCAGGCCGACGTCGTGCTCGATGAGCAGCACCGACATGCCCCAGTCTCTGGCCAGGCGGCGGATCAGCTGCTCGAGTTCGTCGGTGCTCGCCGCATCGAGCCCCGCTGCGGGCTCGTCCAGAAGGATGATCGAGGGGCCGGCCGCCAGCGCCCGCGCGATGGCCACCATTCGGCGTTTGGCATAGGGGAGTTCGTCAGGCTTGCTCTGCAGCACGTCGGTGAGGCCGAACTCGTTGATGGCGGCGATAGCGGATTCGGTGAGCTGTGGATTGCGAGGCCAGACTAGGTCGGTCACATATGGGCCCGCGCTCTTGGCGTCGGCTGCGGTGCGGATGTTGTCGAGCACCGTCATGTCCTCGAATAGCTCGAGCGACTGGAACGAACGAGCGATGCCTTGACGAGACCGCTGTGTAGCTGAACTGCTCGAGATGTCCGTGCCGTCGACGGCGATCCGACCCGTTGCATTGACGAAGCCGGTAATGGCCTCGACCAGCGTGGTCTTGCCTGCACCGTTGGGACCAATCAGGCCAACGATCTCTCCTGGGCGCACCGTGAGGCTGGCGGCGGAGAGCGCCTGGACATTTCCGAATGACACTGAGACGTTGTCGAGCGCCAGCGCCTTGGGCGGAACCTCGGTGATCGACTCGGGGGCTGCCATGTCGATGTTCTCGGTTCCGCTTCGGTCCACGATTTCCTTTGCCAGGACCGCTCCGGCGAAGGTCAGCGCGAATACGCAGCCGGCCACGGTCCATTCCCATGTTCCGTCCAATTCCAGGTCGTCGCTGAGCCGCGTGGTCGCGGCGATGCCGAGCAGGCTGATCACGGTGATGACCGCAGCGGGGATCAGATGGCTGGCGAGCCTATACGCGGCGATGGCCACCACCACCCCGATCACGAGGATGATCCGCGCCAGGCTGACCCGGTCGAAGTCGGTGCCCCTGACCCCGTCGGCTGTCCAGTTGGTGTGGATCGCCGCCAGCGAGATGACGAAGCCAAAAGCAGCGAGCAGGAGCAGCTTTGCCCGGGAAGGCTTCGCCAGCTTCTTGAAGTCCTCGACCAGGTAGGCGACACCGCCGTGGGGCCGAAATATCACAAAGAGAACCAGCAGCCCGCCGGCCATAAGGCGCCACCAGTCCTTGGTGTCTACGAGGAGACCCACGAGACGTTCGGCCATGCCGCCTACCGCCAGGGTTCCGCCGGCCAGTGCTCCGCCGATGTACCCGATGCCCCCGAGCACACTGAACAGCACAATCTCGATGTTTCGGAACCTGGGGAAGCTGCTCCCGAAGACCAGGCTGGTGTTGGAGAACGCGATGATTGCACCTCCGAGCGCGGCAAGCGCCGATGCCACCGCGAAGGCGTAGGTCTTCACGCCCAGGACGCTGATGCCCAGGCTCGCAGCCGCGTTCTCGTTGCCGCGCACTGCGATCATCCGGCGACCAATACGACCGCGTCGCAGGTTGGCCACTGCGATAGCGGCCACTCCGAGGAGGATGATGGCGAACGTTGCGTACCGAGTTGGGTGCCTCCGGGCAAGGATGTCGATCCCGAAGATCGACGGTTCGGGAACCAGGGCCGGTTGGAAGTTGACGATGGAGTACTTGGGGTTGCTCAGGACCATCGAGTCGATGACCACCGCCATGGCGAGCGTGATTATGGCCAGGTTCACCCCTCGAACCCGCAGCGCCGGCAGGGCGAGGAGCAGACCGAACGGGATGGTCAAGCAGACGCCGACAACGACCGAAGCCAAGGTCGGCAGGCCCCAGATGCCGGCGGCGACCCTTCCGGCGAAGAGAGCACCCAAACCCGCCACCGCCCACTGGGCCAGACTGAGCTGCCCTGCCATACCGGTGAGCGCCACCAGCGAGAGCGCTACCACCGCAACCGACGTCCCGATGATGACCGCCCTGGTCCACGGTGTGTCGAACGTATGCACACTGCCGATCGTCAACACCACTGCGGCGACCACCATCTCGGGCCGAATCCGCCCAGTCCCGATGCTGGGCAACCGGTCGGCGGCGAAGCTGCGAAGCGGCAGCGCCCGCCCCCGAACGATCAGCACCAGCACGATGGCGAGGAGAGGTACAGCAGGGCGAAAGCCCTTCGTGAAACCGGTGTCGTCGATGTAGAGCAAAGCGAGACTCTGGGAGGCCCCTAATGCGAGCGCCGCGGCCACGGTACCCAGGTACGAGCGAAAGCCTCCAAGGAGCGCAGCGGCGAGTGCCGGGATGATGATGAGCGTGTGGCTCACCGGCTCGATGCCCAGCAGCCCGAACAGGAACGAGCCGCCGAGGCCGGCCAACGCGCCGCCCAGCGCCCAGTTCCCGGTGGCGATCAGACCAGGAGACCACCCCTGAGACGCGGCCACGTTTTCATTCTCCGCGACTGCGGCCGTAGCCAACCCGAATCGACTCGACCGATACAACAGCCACAGGGCCAGCCCGAGCGCCACCGCCACCGCGAACAGATAGATGCGACTCTCGGGTATCCGGATGTCTCCACCGAGATGCAGGATGTCGTTGGGCAAAAACGAATCGGGGGGCACGGGGTTCGGGTAGACGCGACGCCACACCTCTAGCCCGACGCTCAAAAGACCCAGGGTGGCAACCAAGCGGGCCAACGGTGACGACCCACGCATTGGACCCATGACCAGCACCTGGATTAGGGCACCGATCGCCGCACCACCGAGGACGGCGGCGCCTATCGCGACGACGACCGGGACGTGCTGGTTGGCTTCGTAGTAGAAGGCGGCGCCCGATAGCGCGATCGCGCCCTGAGAGAAGTTCACGACACCCGAGCCCCGGTAGACCAGGACCAGCCCCAGCGAGACCAGAGCGTAGATCGACCCGGTGCCCAGACCGAGAAGCACAAACTGTATGAACTCGCTCATCGTGTCGATTGGAGGTCACTGTCCGGCGCGCCAAGGGCCGCCCGCGCCCCGGGTGGGCGGCGGCACCGGGCGGCCCTGCTCGAGTCCATGAACTGCCGGACTAGCCGACGAAGATCGGCTCCCACTCACCGAAGTAGACGATCTCGCCGTCGACGATCTCCCTGGCCATCACGCTGACGTCGCGAAGGTTCGTAATACCGAGTGGGTTCACTCCGGGCACCGACCAATCGAGCGGCGTGGCCGTCAATCCCCCGGTGTCGTAGTCGACGACGACCTCAGGGACAGCCGCGGCGATCGCCGCAGGGTCGTCGCCAGCGGCGCGAATCACGTCCGCAGCGACGCGCAGCCCGAGCCATCCCATGACGCCGAGCGGGAGGGGCGGTGAGTCGTCGCCGGTCGTCTCCGCGACAGCAGCGACATACTCCGCGTAGCCTGGCGAGGTCTGATCGTAGATGTCAGCAAGAACGACATTGTTGGCGGCATCGCCGAGCGCCTCGATCACCGCTTCGGCCGCATTGAAGTCCCCAGGGATCTGGATCTGTCCGTCGTACCCCTGGTCCCGAAGGGCCTGGATCAGCGGCGGGACCTGTGGGAGGTTGACGCCAGCCGTAATGCAGTCGGGGTCCGCACCGATGATCTTTGCGGCGGACGGCGCGAAATCCGCCTGGGCGAAGCCGATCGGTTCGGTGTGGATCAAGTCGACCCCGTCGCGCGGCCCGGTGACCATTGCCTCCACGAGCGGCGGGACCTGGGCCCCGGCTGGAATGTCGTTGTAGGCATAGGCGAGCCGTGAGCCGCCCACGATGATGCAGGCAACCGGGCCGCCTGCGCCCGCGGTAAAGGCTCCACCATTGGTGGAGTACAGGAACTCGACTCCGAAGTCCCCTGGGGTGTAGAGACCGCCACCGATGATGACGTAGCCCGCCTCACCGATAATTGGGTTCACGGCATCGCCGAACGGGGTGAAATTGGCCACGAAGGTGGACACGCCGGCATCGATGTGCTGTTGTGCGCACTCGACTGCCAGGTTCGGGTCCCCAAGATCGTCACAGATCAGAACTTCGATTGGGCGACCATCAATGCCGCCGTCGTTGTTTATCGCGATCGTCGCTGCTTCCAGGCCGTTGACCATGGCGTCGAACGAGGCCTGTCCCGCCAGGATCGAGGTCCCGACGAAACCGATGAGCACCGGATCGCCGCTGAGCTGAGTCCCCTCGTCCGACCCTTCGCTGTCGTCGGTCTCTCCCGCGTCGGCCACCTCGCTGTCGTCGGTCTCTCCCGCGTCGGCCACCTCGCCATCGTCGGCCGCCTCACCGTCGTCGGTCTCTCCCGCGTCGGCCGCCTCGCCATCGTCCGACCCTTCGCCGTCGGCCGCCTCGCCGTCGTCGGCCGCTTCGCCATCGTCGGTGTCGCCCGCGTCGGTTTCCGTTATGGCCTCGGAGGTGTCGCCCGGTGACGGTTGAACGTCTGCGGCGTCGTCGTTGCCACACGCCGCGCCAATCAGCGCGAAGGCAAGAAGCATGCTCAGCAGCTTGTGCATTGGTCTCATGGCCCGGTCTCCTGTTCTCCCCCTGCGGGCTGTACCGAAAGATACTAAACCAATAGTATGCATACGGCAGGGCCGCTGTCCAGAGTCGGATTTGCCTCCCTGCGGTACTCGCGGCTACTCGGGAAGGCCGAGCACGCGTTTCGCGATCGTGTTCTTCTGGATCTCGTCGGTGCCGCCCCAGATCGAATGGGCGCGTGAGAAGAGCCATTCGCGAGTTCGTTCGAGCTGGGCCGGCTCGAAACCAGGGCCCTCCCAGCCGAAGCCCCCTGAACCCGCTGCGTCCATGGCCAGGTCATGCTCGGCTTTCATCATGTCGGCCCACCGGAATTTCCCGACAGAGCCGATGTCGCGTCCTCGGTGGCCGGTGCTCACCTCTTCGACGGCGCGTTGCATGGTGAGGTCGAGCGCACGCGTGTCGATCTCGTGCGCAGCCAAGCGTTCACGCAGCACAGCGTCGGCCAGCACGCCATTGTTCATGCCCACCTCGCGTTTCACCAGTTCGACGATGGTTTCCTTCGACTCACCGACGATGTCGCCGTGAGTGGCGCTGTCGGTGGTGCGCTCGTGTTGGAGCAGGCGCTTCGCCACCGTCCAGCCGCCGTGCAGCGGGCCCACGATCTGATCCGCGCGCGCCCGGGCATCGTCGAAGAACACCTGGCAGAAGTGAGCGGTGCCATCGATGAGTTCGAGCGGCGTCACCTCGATGCCGGGCTGGTCCATCTCGAACAGGATGAGACTTATCCCGCGGTGCTTGGAGGCGTCGAAATCAGTGCGTACCAGACAGAAGATCCAGTCCGCCTCGTCGGCACCCGAGGTCCAGATCTTCGAGCCGTTGATCACGTACTCGTCGCCGTCGAGGTCGGCGCGGCACTGAAGGCTCGCCAAGTCCGACCCCGAACCGGGTTCGCTGAAGCCCTGACACCAGCGGACCGCGTTGCGTGCCACCCCGGGGAGATGTTGACGCTTCTGCTCCTCGGTTCCGAACTCGAGCAGAGTTGCCCCGAGCAACCTGACGCCCGCGGGGGACTCGACCGGGGCTCGGACGGCCCGGAGTTCGCCCCTCAGCACAGCGGTCTGCTCGCGATCAAGTCCTCCTCCGCCGTACTCGACGGGCCACTCGGGTGTGAACCAGCCGCGCTCGGCGAGCGCGGCCGTCCATTTCCGCAGCGGCTCCTCGGGCAGGTCGGGGCGGTTCCCGACCCGCAACTCGTCGGGGAGGTTGTCGGCCAGGAAGTCTCGTACTTCGCGCCGGAACGACTCGAGGTCGGCCATGTTTGCTCCTAGTAACCTTTCAGCGAGGCGAACCGTCGCAGGTGATAGCTCGCGCTAGTAACCCTTCAGCGAAGCGAACCGTCGCAAGTGGTAGCTCGCGTCGCCCATGGTGATGTCTGCGGCCCGCAGGCGCTTGAAGAACAGGCCGATATCCAATTCGTCGGTCATGCCGATACCGCCGTGCATCTGAATCGCCTCCGCGCCGATGAGCCGTGCGGCCTTGTTCGCCTGCCTCTTGGCGGCACTCGCGCTCAATGAGATGTCATCTCGATCCCCATCAACTGCCGAGAGCCCGTCGAGCACCAGCGAACGAGCGAACTCCAGCTCGGCGAACATTTCCGCAGCTCGGTGCCGTAGCGCCTGGAACGTGCCGATCTTGACCCCAAACTGCTCACGCTCCTTCAAGTGCTCGAGCGTGCGCTCAAAGGCCTCTTCGGCCATTCCCACCATCTCCGCAGCAAGACCGAGCGTAGCCTCATCGAGCACGCGATCGAGCAACTCGGCGTTGCCCAGGAGGCGATCGGCACCAACGTCGACGCCGGCGAAGCCGACACGTGCCGCGTTCCGCCCGTCCATCATTGTCGTGCGTACGATCTCGACGCCATCGGTGTCCGCGTCGACGAAAAAGAGCGCCAAGCCGTCGCGATCTCCCGCCGCGCCGGATGTGCGGGCGACGACGACGATCTGATCGGCGGTGTGACCGTCGAGCACGTACCGCTTCTCGCCGGTTATGCAATAGCCATCAGCAGTCAACACGGCTGCCGTGTTGATGGCGTAGGGATCGAATCGTCCCGTCTCCTCCAGGGCGAACGCGATAAGCCGCTGCCCTGCCGCGACCGCGGGAAGCACATCGCCCTTCAGCGCCTCGTTCGAGGAGAGCCGCACGGCGTTGGCGCCCAGCAACAGCGTCGAAAGCACCGGTTCGGGGGCCAGAACGCGACCGCACTCCGTCATGATGACCGCAACTTCACGAAGTCCCTTGCCGCTGCCGCCATGTTCTGCGCGAAGCTGGATCCCGAGCCAACCCAGGTCGGCCATGACCTTCCAGACGGCGCGAGAGAAGCCCGTCGCGTCTCGTTCGTCGCGCAACGCCCGCATCCGCGACACCGGCGACTTGTCATCCAGAAAGCTCCGGGCAGAATCCCGCAGGAGCTGCTGGTCTTCGCTCAAGGTGAGCGCCATCAGATCCCCCGCGCGGTCGCGGCCCGTTCGAATGATTCCTGCGTCTCGCCGTAGCTCCCGAAGAAGCCCTGCAACCTGCGCATGAACAGCTGGACGTCGCACTCGTTGGAGAACCCCAGAGCGCCATGAAGACGGAACGCATCGTTCGCAACACGCTCAAAGAGCTCGTTGGCCAGCGCCTTGGTGGCCGGTATCTCTTCGTCGGCGTTCCGACCGTTGTCGACCATCCACGCGGCCTGCTGCAACAAGATGCGGACCGAATCGGCGCTGACCCGCATGTCCGCGCACGGGTGCGAAACCGCCTGGAACATACCGATGGGCCGACCGAACGCTTGTCGCGAAGTGACGTGCTTGACCGTCATCGTGATGAGAGCTTCGCACCAGCCGACCGCCTCGGCTGTCGCTAGCAGCGAACCGGTCTGCAACCCGGCACGGAGCGCGGCGGCCGCATCTTCTCCCTCATGTATCACCCGCCCTGTGGGAACGAGCACGTCGGTGAACTCGGCAGACGACAGCGGTACACCGACCTTCGAAAGGTGAGGGGTAATCGTGACGCCCTCGGTGGCCGGGTCGACGGCAACGATGGCCAGGTCATTTGCCGAGGTCGCTGCGGTGACCAACAGCTCGTTCGCCGCCGATGCGAATGACACGAGAACCTTTTTGCCAAACAACCGGAAGTCGTCGCCGTCCGACCGCAGTAGAAGCCGCACGGTATCCCACTCGTTGCGCCCGTGCTCGTCGATCAGTGCCGGCGCGACGATGGTCCCCGCAGCGATCGCCTGGAGCAGTCGGTCGCGCTGTGGCCCGCGGGGCGATCGTTGCAGCATTGTTGCGGCGACCCCGGAGCTGGCGACCAGCGGCAGCGTCGCCCCGGCTCGCCCGGTCTCCTCGACCAGCACACACATGTCGAGAAGGCCGCGGCCTTTACCGCCGAACTCCCCCGCCAGTGGCACCCCCGACCAGCCGAGTTCGACGCCTGCATCCCAGAGGGTGCGGGGAAAGCCGTCGCCGGTGGCTTCGGCTTCGCGTACCTGCGCACTGGAGAACTGCTCGTCGAGCAGGCGCCGGGCGCGTTCCTGAAGTTCTTGCTGAGCCGGACTCAGACGAAAGTCCATGGCTATCGCCCCCGGGGAATGCCTAGGCCGTGTTGGGCGATGATGTTGCGCTGGATCTCGCTTGACCCACCCGCGACCTGCACGGGAAGCGCATGACCCCACCATGCGTACGCCCCGTCACCCAGTGTTGCCATCGGGTCGGCTTCGAGAAGGGCCCCTCGAGAGCCGGCGAGCTCCATGGCGAGTTGCGCGGCTTGCAGCGTGGTCTGCCCGCCGAGCACCTTGTAGATCGAGGGGTCGACTACCGCGGCCCCGGCACCTGTCTGGTCGGCAAAAACTCGATACATGATGAGCCGCTGCGCTCGGTTCAACGCTCGGAGACGAATGAGCTTGGCCCGAACATCGCCCCGCTCGGAGAGCCGCCGACCGCTGCTGTCGGTGGTTTCCTGCGCGAAGCCGACGAGCTCGTCGAGCTGCACCTGGGTTCGGCCCCCATACGCCAACCCGATCCGCTCGTGGTCGAGCGCCGCCATGGCGACGCGCCATCCGTCGTTTCGCGGCCCCAGGAGGGCATCGTACGGGATGTCTACATCCTCGAAGGTGAGCTCGTACAACTGGGGCGGGCCGCCCACGGTCTCGATGGTACGAACCGCGACGCCCGGCGTCGCCATGTCGACCACGAACATGGAGATGCCTCGGTGCTTGGGCGCATCTGGGTCGGTTCGGGCCATCAGCAGGCACTGCTCGGCGTATATCCCATAGCTGACCCACGATTTTTGGCCGTTGATCCTGAAGCCACCGCCGGTGTCTTCGGCCCGAGTTGCGAGGCTCGCCAGGTCAGAGCCGGCGTCCTGCTCGGAGAACCCCTGACACCAGATGACCTCTCCCGCGGCCATCGGCTTGAGGTACCGGTCTTTCTGCTCATCGGTTCCGAACGTCATGATGGCCGGGCCGATGAAGTTGAGATTCATGTACTGCGGTCCGCGGGGTTCGCCCATTCCCCACATCACTTCCCGCACGACGTTCTGATGCCAGATGTCGGCCTCGCCGCCGCCGTACTCCTTTGGCCAGGCCAACGTGAGCCAGCCCTTGGCGGCCAGCTTCTTGCAGAATTCGCGGGTGAACGGGATGTTCCGCTCATCACCGGAGAGGAAGTTCACCCACCACGGAGGAAGCTCCGCTTCGAGGAACTCGAGCAACTCGTCATGAAACGCCTCGGCTTCGGCCGGATATTCGAAGTCCATGGGGGCTCCCCGTGTCTCCTCATCGAACTCGGTGGTCTCGAAGACCCTATACTAAACAGATAGTATGCATCCACGAGGTCGTCGATACACTTGGCAGCGGTCGGCCACTGCCGCGAGCCGGCGGTCGAGAAAGAGCGACAGATGACCGCACAACTGACGTTTGGCTTGGACTGCACAACGGTGGTCAAAGCGGGACCGGGGATCCGAGCGTTGGTGCCGCCGACGATTGCCGGCTTGGGTTGCCGACGCGTGGCGATGATCACCGATCAGGGCTTGGTCGCGGCCGGGGTCGTCGAACAGGTGCGCGAGGCTTTTGGGGCCCACGACGTTTCGCTGGTGGGGATCTTCGACGGCGTTCGTCAGGACAACGACACACGAGACATCAATGAATGTGCGGCGTGGTACCGCGAGATCGACGCCGACGGTTTGCTGGCCGTGGGCGGCGGCAGCGTCCTGGATACGGCCAAGTGCGTCAAGGTCATGCTCGGTATGCACGTGAGCGACGTCAACGAACTGGTAAACGAAGCGGGGGTCATCTCCTACTCACGCCCCCAAGCGAAGCCACTGGAGATCCCGCACGTTTCTCTCCCCACAACGGCCGGCACCGGCGCCGAACTATCGCAGGGGGCAGCCCTCTTCGACGAACAGGAACACAAGAAGATCCTGTTGTTCCACCACTACATGAACTCGGACTTCGCATTTCTCGATCCCGAGCTCACTGTCAGCCTGCCGCCCACCATCACGGCGGAGACCGCGTTCGACGCGTTGAGTCACTGCCTCGAGGCGTTTTTCTCGCCGCGCCACAACAGCATTGCCGACGCCTTGGCCCTGCGCAGCGCCCGATTGATTCTCGACAACCTTCCGACCGCCGTCGACCGCGGCGATGACATCGTTGCCCGAATGGAACTGATGACCGCCAGCGCCATGGCGGTTGTGGCCAGCGTTTCTGGGCGAGGCGCAGCGCCCATCCACAACTTCGCCGACGCCGTCGGCCCAGTGTTCAGAATCTCCCACGGACGGGCCAACGCGGTGTATGTGCCCATCGTCATGCAACACCTGCCCAGCCACTATCTGCCCAGGATCCGGATGTTCGCCCACGGCCTCGGCATCTTTGTCGGCACAAAGAGCGACGCCGAGCTGTTGGACGAAGTGATCTCGGCTTTCGCGTCCCTTCAGGCGGCGGGTGGTATCGAGCCCAAGCTCGACATCGAGGTCGACAACGATCGGCTCGCAGTCCTCCATGCCGAGGTCAAAGAGGATCCCGCCGGCCTCCAGTTTCCCTTGCCCGATGACGTCATCCGCACCTGCCTCGAAGCCAGCCTGACCGTCAAACACAACTGAAGGAATCGACTATGGACTATCTCCCCCTCGGCAACACCGGCCTCTATGTGTCACGGCTGTGCTTCGGCGCCATGACGTTCGCCGAGCCCGAACAGAAGTACATGGCGTGGCTCGGCAACGAAGGCCAGGAATCTGCCGACCAGATGATCGGGACCGCCCTCGAGGCGGGGATCAACTTCTTCGACACCGCGAACATCTACGCCAACGGCGCCTCGGAGCAGATGCTGGGCAAGGCGCTGGCAAGAGAGCGCGACGACGTCATTATCGCGACCAAGCTGTACCACCCATCAGGAGCTGGCGCGAACAGCATGGGCACCAGCCGCGTCGCCATCATGCGCGAAGTCGAAGGCAGCTTGGAACGGCTCGGCACCGACCGAATTGACCTGTACCAGGTCCACAGCTGGGACACCACCACGCCCATCGAGGAGACCCTGCGCGCGCTCGATGACTGCGTTCGGCAGGGCAAAGTGCGCTACATCGGCCTGTCGAACTTTGCCGCGTGGCAGATCGCCCACGCCGACGGTGTCGCCCGTCTGCACGGAACTGAGCGTTTCTGCTCGGTGCAGGCGTACTACTCGTTGGTGGGTCGGGAACTCGAGCGGGAGATACTGCCCGCAACCAAGCACCTCGGCCTGGGGACCATGATCTTCTCTCCGCTGGCGGCGGGATTTTTGTCGGGGAAGTACACCGACACCGAGGACACAGGGGACACGGTGGGCCGTCGCTCCCGGTTCAGTTTCCCGCCGGTGGATCCTGCCGCTGGTGACGAGGTCGTGAGGGTTCTTCGGGAGATCGGCGACGCCCATGGCGTGTCACCCAGCCAGGTTGCGATCTGCTGGCTTCTTCGCCAGGACGGTGTGACTACCGTGATCGTTGGTGCTCGCAAACACGACCAACTCGTCGACAACCTCTCCGCGATCGATCTCGAACTCAGCGACGATGAGCTGAATCGCCTCAACGAAGTCAGCCAGCAGCGACCTGAGTATCCGCAGTGGATGCCGTCGCTGGAGCGGGCGGGGGATCCGGCAGCAGCCATAAAGCATTCGGCCAAGGTCGCCATAAGTTGACCGGACGGCTGAGGACCACCGATGAGTGACCTGCTCGAGGACCTCGACAACGGTGTGCTCACGCTCACCGTCAACCGGCCGCACGCGCACAACACGATCAGCCCGTCGCTGGCCGAGTCGCTCACGGATGCGTTGCGGCACAGCGCTGACGACCGCGACGTTCGCTGCGTCGTCCTGACCGGTGCCGGCACCATATTCTCCGCCGGCGGAGACATCGGCGACCAGGCGTCAGGAGCGAACTTCGACCAGGACGCCAGCTCAAAAGCCGCTGACGCAGCCCTGGTGGAAACCATCCGGACCGGATCTGACCCCGCCAGGTTGCTGCATGAGGTGCCGAAGCCAACCCTGGCGGTCATCGGTGGCGCAGCGGCCGGTGCTGGTCTGGCCTTGGCTCTGGCCTGCGACTTCCGCTTCTGTTTGGACACCGCAAAGCTGACCACCGCCTATGCGAAGGTCGGCCTGTCGGGAGACAGTGGTATCTCCTATTTCCTGCCTCGGCTCGTCGGCGCGGCCAAGGCACGAGATCTGTGCTTTTTGGCCGACGTAATAACCGGTCGTGAGGCCCATGAGATGGGGTTGGTGACCAAAGTTGCCGCCGCCGACACCTTTGCTGAGGAGGCAAGAGCCTATGCGGAATATCTCGCATCGCTGCCCACGGTCGCGGTGGGATACATGAAGGAGGCTCTCAATGCCGCAGGGCACCGATCTCTCGGCGATGTTCTGGACCTGGAGGCCGAAAACGTCGTGCGGGCGATGCGGACAGAAGATCACCAGCAAGCTGCCGCGGCGTTTGTGAAGAAGGAACCGGTGACCTTCAAAGGTCGCTGATCATGGGAAGCTTCCTGCGGCGTTCAGGTTGCACGGGCGCACCCTCCATACTAAACAAGAAGTACGTAAACATCAGAGTCGTATGCGGGGACCGCCCCGGAATCGCGGCAAAATCATTGGCATGACCCAGAGCACACAGCACACCGACGAAGCCGCCGCCGGCCGGGCCGCTAATACCCCCAGGCGGATGGGGAGGCGAAGCGTCGAGGAGAGCCGCGCCACCCGACGGGCGCTCCTTGACGCCGCCGTCGTCGTCTTCGCAAAAAAGGGCATGACCGGGGCACGGCTCGATGAGATCGCCGAGCGGGCCGGAGTGACCAAGGGAGCCATCTACAGCCATTTCGGCGGACGAGAGGATCTTCTCGTCGAGGCGTGCCGCTCGGCGATCCGTTCGCTTCGGCTGATGCGGTTGGCCGAGGAAGCCCCTGACCTGGCGACCTTCGTGGACGAGTCCGCACGACTTCTCCTCGCGCCCGGGGGCGCGACGGCCAGGATGCTTCTCTCTGAGCTTCACGCCGCGGCGATGAGGTCCGAGCTCATCGCCGACCTGCTTGCCGAGTGGCACACAGGCTTCGTCGAAACCGTCAAGGACCGTGTGCCGCCCGGAGCCGGCTCGCCCGAGGCGGTCGCCATGGCGATCAACATCTTGCTCGTCGGGCTCAGCTACGCCGACGTCTACCAGTCGATGCCCGCGGACCCAGACGAGGTGCTCGCAATCGTCAACCGGCTCACCGCAGCGCTGCTGTCCGAGACCTAGACCGAAGACCCGAAAGGAAAGCATCGATGCCGACCGACAACACCACCCACGGGAAACTCTCCTCTAAGGCGTTCTGGAGTCAACCCGCGTCAAAGCGGGCGGAGACCTTTGCCCGGCTCCGAAGGGAGGCGCCGGTCAGCTTCCAGCCGCCTCCCGATTTCGGGACACCCCCATCGACCAGAGGCTACTGGGCGGTCACCACCGCCGACCTCGTTACCCATGTGAGTCGCACCCCCGAGACCTTCTGCTCGGGTCAGGGAGTGAACTTTGAAGACATGCCGGTCGAATTGCTCGAGGCGGGCTCAGCTTTTTTGGTCATGGATGCCCCTCGCCACACTGCCATCCGGGGCATCGTGAGCCGGGCGTTCACGCCGCGACGAATCGCGGAACTCGACGTAGCCATCAACGCTCGGGCCGCAGAGGTCGTCCGGGAGTTCGTCGCGGCCGGCGGCGGCGATGCCGTGGTCGACTTCGCCCGCAAGCTCCCGCTCTGGACCATCTCCACGATGATGGGCATCCCCGGCGAGATGCAGGACGCGATGTATGACGCCGCGGAGGTGATGACCGCCTACGTGGATCCATCGCTCGTCCCCGAGGGTCAGGATGGCACGGCCATGTCCATGGAGGCTGCGATGACACTTCACGGCATGGCAACACAGTTGGCGGCAGAACGCCGCGCGAACCCGGGTGACGACCTGATCTCGGCCCTCGTCCAGTCCGACATCGAGGGCGGACTAAACGACCAAATGATCGGCAGCATCTTCCTGCTGTTCGCAGTGGCCGGAAACGACACCACTCGAAACTCGACCAGCCACGGCCTGAAGCTCCTGTCCGACCATCCCGACCAGTGGCAAGCCGTCAAAGCCGATCCCGACCGCCTGATCAACCCTATGGTCGAGGAGATCGTCCGCTACGCCACACCGGTCATCCAGTTCCGGCGCACCGCCACCTGCGATGTGGAACTTGGCGGGCAACAGATCGCCGAGGGCGACATGGTCGTGCTCTTCTACGAGTCGGCGAACAAGGACGAGTCGGTGTTCGAGAATGCAGCAGCGTTCGATGTCACCCGGGACCCGAATCCCCATGTCGGCTTTGGCGGCGGCGGGCCCCACTTCTGCCTCGGAGCAAACCTCGCCCGAGCCCAGATCCGCGACCTCTTCCGCCACCTCGCCGCGGCCGACGCACACATCGACGCCGGCGAGCCGACCTATCTCGCGAGCCACTTCGTCCACGGCATCGTCGGAATGCCGGTCAGCGTCTGAGCGCTGCCGAATCAATCGCAAGTGACCTGATTCCACATCCGAAGGGGTAAGGGCGATGACCTATCCAGGTGCGTTTGCCGAGGCCACGCCCGACAAGGCCGCGCTCATACTGGCGGGTTCGGGTGAGGTGATGACATACCGCCAGCTGAACGACCGTTCCAAACAGATGGCGCAGCTGTGTCGTGCGGAGGGCCTCAAGGAGGGTGATCACATCTCGCTGTGGGCCGAGAACATCCTGGACTACTTCGTGGTCTATTGGGGCGCCATGCGGGCGGGTCTGTATTTCACGGCGGTGAATCGGTTCCTGTCCGGCGAGGAGGGTGGCTACATCCTGAGCGACAGTGGCGCTCGGGCACTGATCACCACAGCCCGCTATCGCGAGGTGGCCGCGGCGGCGTTGGAGCACGCGCCGGGCTGCACAACCAAGCTGATGCTAGGTGGTGGCAGCGACACGTTCCGCGACTTCGAGGAGGCGTTGTCGGCATACCCGGCCGAGCCGCTCGAGCACGAACCGATGGGTTCGTTCATGCTCTACTCCTCGGGCACCACCGGCCAGCCGAAGGGGATCAAGCGTCCGCTGCCCGGTGTTTCAATCCAGGAACAGCCGGCGATGACCGCGGCGTTTGCCCGGATGCTGGGCGGCATGGACGAAAACACCGTGTACCTGTGTCCGGCACCGCTATATCACGCGGCGCCGCTGGCCTACACCGCAGCCATCAACGAGCTCGGAGGCACCGCCGTCGTCATGGAGAAGTTCGATCCGCAGCTGTTCCTGGAGTACGTCGAGCAGTATCAGGTGACGGCCACTCAGGTGGTGCCGACGATGTTCGTGCGCATGCTCAAGCTCGACGAAGCTGAGCGCAGCCGTCACGACCTCAGCTCGATGAACTTCTGCATCCACGCCGCGGCGCCGTGTCCGGTGCCGGTGAAGCAGCAGATGATCGAGTGGTGGGGGCCGATCATCCACGAGTACTACGCGGGTACCGAGGGCAACGGCATGACCTACATCGGCTCCCAGGACTGGTTGGAGCATCCCGGTTCGGTGGGCAAGCCGATGATGGGCGTGCTGCACATCTGCGACGACGACGGCAATGAGGTCCCGACCGGCGAGGCGGGCACGGTGTATTTCGAGAACGAGTCGATGCCGTTCGAGTATCACGGCGCGCCGGAGAAAACCAAAGCCGCGCAGCATCCGCAGCATCCGACATGGACGGCGCTGGGCGATGTCGGCTACGTCGACGAAGACGGGTTCTTGTACCTGACCGACCGCAAGGCGTTCATGATCATCTCGGGGGGCGTCAACATCTACCCCCAGGAGATCGAAGACTGCCTGGTGATGCACGATAAGGTCGCCGACGTGGCCGTCTTCGGGCTTCCCGACCCTGAGATGGGCGAGTTCGTCCAAGCGGTGGTGCAGCCGGCTGAGGGGGTCGCGGCCACCGACGAGCTCGCCGCCGAACTCATCTCGTTCGCTCGCGACACCATCGCTCACTACAAGGTGCCCAAAGTGCTCGACTTCCGCGACGAACTCCCGCGCCTCCCCACCGGCAAGCTCTACAAGGGCCAACTCCGAGACGAATACCTCGCCTCCACCAGCGGGTAGCGGCCAGGCGCAGCGCCAGGCAACGCGTCAGACGTGCGCCTCGAGTGGTCGCGACATGATCGTCACCGCGGCTACGAGGGCTCCACCAGCACCGGTGTCGGTGAGGTCGACCCGGAACACATCCAACCCGCCGATGGTGCCGACGGGGGTGGCGGTCGCCCGCAGTGGACCCACCTCACCCGGTTGCAAGAAGCGGATGTCGATGTCGACGGCGGCGCGACCGTGGCCGGCCAGGTGTTCGGCGGCGAGCTCGCAGAAGAGCATCTGGGCGCCGCCGTGGGGCGTTGGGATGACTCCATTCCAGATCTGCGGAGTCGGGTCGAGGTCGAGGCTGCGTTCGTCCACCTCGCGCCAGTCGAGCAACCGATCGAACGACGGGATCCGAATGGCCGGCTCGACGTCATCGTCGGGCACATAGCCGTGATGGTGGTTGTTGGACATCGTGGTTGTTGCGCGACCGAACACGATCCCGGCAGCGTCGCGAGCCTCGAACTCCGAGACGATGAGCCGGCGTCCGACCCGCAACGGCCGACCCGTGATCTGCACCGCCCCTTCCGAGGGCGGCTCCGACAAGTACTGGGCGCGAAGGTCGATGGTCGGTATCCGCACAGGTGATGGGAGTTGGCCGGCGAGACCGTCGATAGCCATCGCCAGGATCGAGAGGCGAGGCCGGCTCGAGCCGGCACCCCACATCGACGGACGAACCGTGAACCGCCCGACCACACCGGCGCCGTCGGGTTCGATCCGCACCGCCAATTGCCTGTTGATGTGGTCGTCGGGAAGGGAGAGGTCGGCGATTGAGGGGAGGTCGCCACGCGCGCCGCTCTGGTCGGTTCGGTTGATCTGGGACATGCTGCCTTCTTGTGGGGGCGAGCCGATGGCGAAGTCGATCGGGTTAGTCGGGCGGGTTGAGAACGGCTGCAACGAGGAGGTCGCGGAAGAGTGCGCGACGCCCGTCTCGGCCGAGGTCGTCGCGGAGCAACGCGACGGTGTGCACCGTCATGATGAGTTCTACGGCGCGGGTGTTGCTGAGGCCGGTCCTAACCCGGCCTTGCGCACGCCCATGGCCGAGGACCACCGACCAACTCTCGAGCACTCGGGCCGCGATCGAGTCGTTGACCCGCAGCAAGAAGCGTTCGGGTGTACCGGCGTGCTCGTGACGGACGATCTCCGCCACGAGGTCGTCGGACTCGCCGGCCTCGACCGAGAACAACGAGCCCTCGATCAGCGCTGTCTCGATGTCGTCGTAGGTCGCCAGATGGGCCACGACCGAGGCGTGTAGCTCCGAGAGTCGCCGGTCGAGGATCTCGGCGACGAGCGCCGGTCGGTCATCGAACTGTCGGTACAGCGTGCGGCGCGAGATCCCGGCCTCATCCGCAATGTCGTTCATCGAGGTTCGCTGGGGCCCGTACCGCTGGAAGCAGCGAATGGCTGCGTCGACGATCTTTTCGCGCTCGCCGCCGACATCGTTGGTGGTGATCATGGGGTAGCTCGGGCCGCGGGCGACGTAACCCGCACGACCTGGCCAGGAGTCTGCCCGTTGCTGGCTCCGCCCTCGTGCGTGACTTCGCCGTTGACGAAGATGTATTGATAGCCGCCGGCGTTGCCCTTTCGGCGCCAGTCGCCGTTGGGCATGTCGTGGACGATGTCGTACCGAGTCATGTCGAAGTAGAGGTCGTTCAAGTTGTAGACCAGAACGTCGGCCCAGAAGCCCGGCAAAAGCGCCCCGCGATCGTGGATCTGGACCGCGCGGGCAGTCTTGAGGCTGAGCTGGAAGTGCATGTCTTCGAGCGTCCGCAGGCCTTGCTCGCGGACCAACCAGATGAGCAGGTCGGTTGGATAGTGGCCCATGCCGAACGCCTTGGTGTGGGCGCCACCGTCGGACCCACCGCCGATGACTCCGGTGTGGTCGAGGTACGACATGGCTTGCTCGGGCCCGGTCGCACCGATTGGCGGCGACTTCAGTTGAAGAGCGAGGTCGGACCTGAGCGCCAGATCTGCCAAGACTGCGACCACGGATTGACCCGTCTCCTCGGCGATGTCGTTGAGCGTTCGCCCGAGGTGCCCCTCGAGGGCCTCGTTGCCGCCGACATCGATCACAGTCTGGCCCGCCAGGCCCGAGGCGCCGGTGGCTGCTGTGACTTCGCCGAGCTCGGCCGCGAAGCTCTCAACGAAGTCGCGGTCGCTAAGCAGGGCACGAATCTCGTCGTCGTCGGCACAGGCGACGATCCGGCGGACGCCTTTGAACTGGCCGCCGGCCGCGTCGAGCTCGCGCACGCCGGCTTCGACCCAGCCGCGGTTGAGCAGCGCCCCGGCGGTGATGTCGCGGCCCAGACCTCGCTGCTCGCTGAGCCACTCCAGATCTTGGGGCACGAGGAAGTCGAGCTGATCGTTCGTGAGGAAGGCGTTGTGAATTATCCGAACGCCGGATCCTTGTGCGAGTTCGGCGAGGCGTTCGGTGATCGAGCGGTCGCCATAGATCGCAATCTGCGACAGCACCTGGATAATGCCCTCGCCTCTGTCGACCACGGCGCGACAGATCTCGACGACCGCATCGTGATCCATCGAGTCGGTCGGCATGGATGTGCCGTCGTAATCGACATGAGTGTTGCCCTCGGCGCCCATCGTCGACATTGATACGCCGATTGCGCCGGCGTCCATGGCCTCGTTGATCAGGCGATGGATCTCCGCCATCTCTTGCGCGTTTGGTGACCGGGTCTTGGCCGCGTCGACACCCATCACGTAGACGAGCAGTGGGTTGAGCGGCAGGTACGTCGAGACGTTGACGCCCTTGGGTAGCGCCTGTAGCCGGTCCATCCAATCAGGGAACGTCTCCCAGTCCCATGGCATCGCAGCTCGTTGATGAGCAACGGGAATCTGCTCGGTCGTCGACATCATCAGCATCGTGCGCTCGGCGTCTTGAGCCCTCACGGGTGCGAACCCGAATCCACAGTTGGCGTTGACGACCGTGGTGATGCCGTTTGCGCCCGAGTCGAGACAGTACGGATCCCAAAACAGGGCGGCGTCGTAGTGCGTGTGCTGGGTGACGTGGCCGGGAGCGACGATCATCCCGGTGGCGTCGATCGTCCGCTCCGCGTCGCAGCCTTTCAACCGCCCGACCGCGGCGATTCGGCCGTCGCGAATGCCGATATCCCCGTAGTAGCCAGGCGCGCCCGTGCCATCGACGACGAACCCATTGCTGATCACGACATCAAACGATGTGGAAGTCATGACCGTGTCCTCCTGCTTCCTCAACTTCACCTCTACTTATCAGGCCCAAGGCACATGGCACAAGTGATGCGCTATGTGTCATGCCTTCGGCTCAGTCAATTCCAGCCATGGATACCCTCTCCCCGGGCTCCCGTGCCGTACCTTTGTGAACAATTACTCATCAACAAAGGGCGAGGATGGGACGACTCGACGACAAGGTCGCGATCATCACGGGGGGCGCCAGCGGTATCGGCGCAGGCACGACACGCAGGTTCGTTGAGGAGGGAGCGCGGGTTCTCATCAGCGACCTCGACGCGGAGAAGGGCGAGGCGCTAGCGGCCGAAATCGGCGACTCGGCCGCCTTCCTCCAGACCGATGTGAGCCAAGAAGAGCAGGTGGCGGCCATGGTGGCCGAGGCCACCGATCGCTGGGGCCGCCTCGACTGCCTGTTCAACAATGCCGGCTTCGGCGGGGCCCTCGGCCCGATCGCCAAGACGACGGTCGACGACTACGACCTGACGATGGACGTCCTGCTGAAGAGCGTGTTTCTCGGCCTGAAGCACGCGTCTCCGGTCATGTCGGCCCAGGGCTCCGGATCGATCATCTCCAACGCAAGCGTGGCCGGACTGCAGGCCGGATACGGCGCCCACCTCTACAGCGTGGCCAAGTGCGCCGTGATCCATCTCACGAAGTCGGTGGCGCTTGAGCTCGGTGAGCACAACGTCCGGGTTAATGCGATCTGCCCGGGCTTCGTCGCCACTCCCCTCGCCACCGGCCGCCCGTCGGCGAGCGAGGAGCAGATCCAGCAGATTCGCGACGCCGAGGCCACCAACCAGTTGCTCGGCCGGGTCGGCGAGCCGGCCGACGTCGCGAACATGGCACTGTTCCTGGCCAGCGACGAGTCGCAGTGGATCACCGGCCAGGAGTTCGTGGTCGACGGTGGCATGGCTGCCGGGCGACCCTGGTCGATGTGGCCGGAGTTCGCCCGGATGGAGCGGCCGATTCGCCATCATCGCCCACCGGGGCGCTGACTCGGGCGGGGCCGCCTCGTCGAATCGCGACCCAAACTCCCGCGGGCACCTCTTCAGCACATCAGGCGTTGGTGTCGGCGACGAGCCGTTCTCGTGTGGTCACGCGCAAGTAGGCGAGCGCTTTGACGGGATCAAAAGATCCAGGCTCGAGAAGCCACTGATAGCCGATTCCCCGTAACCCGGCGACGAGGAGTTCGGCTTCGCGTTCGGGAGATGGTCCCTTGCGGATCGAGCCGTCGCTTTGGCCCCGCCGTACAAAGCGCGCAAAGTCGGCCCGCATCCCTTCGTGGAACTTGGCAAAGCGAAGCACCATCTCGTCCGTGGAGCCGACGGCTTCGAACATGAGCGAGTAGAGCACCCGAAGACCGCGCGGGTCTTTCGCAGCCTGCGCCTTGATGGCGTCGAGCAGCGTCATCGCGCCGTCGAGACCCGAGCGACCTTTGGTGAGAGGAATGACGTTGCGATGGCTCCACCTCGTCACGATGCGTTCGATGAGCGCATCGATGAGTCCGTCCTTGTTGCCGAACCGGGCGCTCACCATCCCGCGGCTGTATCCGGAGCGTTCACCGATGGCGGCGAAAGTGAGCGCTTCGAAGCCACCCTCCACGATCAGATCAGAGGCAGCCTCGAGCAAGGCGTTGGTTGAGCGCTCGGTTCGCTCCTGTTGCTTGTTCTTGGGCGGTTCCTCGCTCACACAGAACCCTCCGAGCGCGACGCGGAGATCTGGTCGAGCACCGGCAGCAGATACTCGGCGAACGCCGTCGGGTTCTCCTGCATCGGGAAGTGGCCCACCTTGGCCATGACCGTGTGAGTCGATCCCGCGATCGCCTCATGGGCGGCGCGCCCGCCCCGCACGGTTCCGCTCCAGTCGTATTCGCCGTTCAGGATGTGGACCGCCACCTGGTCGGTGTCGATTTCGGAGGCTCGCTCGCGGAGGTCGAAGTCGACCATGTAGTACCAGAGATCGCCGAGGAATACGGGGGGCCAACCCGCCGAGTAGACCTGCGAGACCTCTTTGACATAGGCCTCGGGGGACGTCGGAGCACACATGGACTCCATCATCCTCGCCTTCGACTGATTGCTGACCTGGGGGTGCCACAGACCGAGCAGGCCGTCCCACGGGCCACCGATGTGGAGCGCTCCCTCCAGCGAGATCACGGCCGAGAACACGTCAGGATGGTGCAGCGCAAGGTCGAGCCCCAACAATCCGCCGATCGAACACCCCATGAAGACCGGTTGCCCGAGGTTCAGCGCCGACGCGATTGCCACGGGGATCTGGCGGAGCAGGGCGCCCTCGAGCCGGTACTCCCGCTCCCACCATCGCTGGTCGACGGGCGGAATCGATTTGCCATGGAACGGAAGGTCATAGGCGACGAGTTGAAAGCGATCCGTGATCTCGGGCATCTCGAACAAGTGCCGCCACTGCACGCTCTGCGCACCAGCAGTGTGTTGAAGCAGGAGCGGAATACCTTCACCAGCGGTCTCGTAGTAGATCCGGTGATCGACGGTTCCCTCCGGCGTTTCCAAATCGATGTGGAGGTATCCGCCGACAGGACTGTCACTCCTCGACGGACCGCCCTCGAGGCGGCGGGGCGCTCGCTGTCCGCCCGGGACTCGGAGCAGCTCGGATGCCCGTTCCACAGCCGGAAGGTACTGCCACCACAGTGTCGGATCGGTCATAGACCGCTCCAGACCGCGCTGGCCGAGCTCCACTAGGACCGAGATCTGTGCGAACGGCCGAGGCGTAGCCTGACTGAGCGACTGCCAGTGCTCTGAGGGACCAGCGACCGAGATAACCCCCTCGCCGGGCATCGGAACCTGGGCGGTGATCGATCCGTCGGTCACCGAGAACCCGATCGTGGCCGATTCAGATTCGAAACGCAGCCCTCCGGTCCAGTGGCGGATCGCCAATCCGAGTTCAGGATCGGAAGCGCAGCGAGCGAAGAACACTTCCTGGCTCGGCAGTACCGGTGCCAGTGTCGTCTGTTCGGGTGCATTCACTGGGATTCCTCCAGCTCTGCGAGGATCTCGTCGCGGTGCTCGTCGAGCATCGGTGGACGTCGATAGATGCCGGCTTCGGTTGCACTGAACCGCAGCGGGGTGTTGGGCAGTACCGCGGGGCGCTGCGAACCCGGGTGCTCGACGGCTACGAGCATCTCCCTTGCTCGGACATGCTCGGAGGCAAAGAGGTCCGGGCCGTTGTTGACCGGGCCGACCGGCACATGGCCTCCGAGCAGTTCGACGATCTCGGCGGTGGTGTGGGCCTCGGCCCACTCCTCCATCAAGGCGTTGACGAAGTCGCGGTTGTCGCTGCGACGACGGCTTGTTCGGGTGCGGTCGTCGTCGATCAGATCGGGTCGATCGAGCACGTCGCACATGAACGCCCACTGCGGGTGCGTCAGCGATGCGATTGCACAAAGCCCGTCGGCAGTCGGGTAGATGTTGAACGGTGACAGTGATGGATGCTCGGTGCCTCTCGGTGCCTGAACCTCGCCGGTGTAGGAGTAGCGCCAGGTGACTGACTCACACAGCGCCATGACCGCGTCGACCATCGCGACGTCCACGAACTGGCCTTCGCCTGTGCGACGAGCGTGATGGAGGGCGCCGAGGATGCCCACCGCACACATGGTGGCCGGGTAGATGTCGCCGATCGATGGCCCAGCGGTGACTCGCTCACTCTCATCGGAGCCAGTGCAACTCACCAAACCTCCGGCGGCCTGGGCCACGACGTCGAATGCAGGCCAGTCGGCCTGCGGACTCTCGCCACTGCGGGGGTCGCCGAAGCCTCGGATCGTCGCATACACCAGTGACGGGAAGCGCTTGTTAAGCAACTCCCACGACAGTCCATGGCGGTCCATCACCCCAGCTTTGAAGTTCTCGACCAGCACGTCGGCCCCTTCGAGGAGTCGAAACAGCGTCTCGACTCCCTCCGGGGCCTTGAGGTCGATCACGATCCCGCGCTTGTTCCGGTTGATGCTCGCGAAGTAGCCGCCGAAGTACTTTTCGGTGTCGTCCTCATGATGCGGGGGACTGAATCGTGGCAAGTCCCCGTTCGGCGACTCGACCTTGATCACGTCAGCGCCCATGTCGGCAAGAATCATCGTGCAATAGGGGCCGGCGAGCGCCTGCGTGAGATCGACCACTCGAACGTCGGTGAGTGGTCCGGTGCGGTCTGTGCGCATCGGCGCGGCGACCTCGTGGCCTCGTGTGTGGTCAGCGGCGCGATCGCTCATCGCGTCGGTCCGTCCAACGTCCACGCCCGCCTCCGCTTGATCAGCACCAGGCGTTCGAGTTCGCAAACGACGTCGCCGTGCTGGTTGCGACCCCAGTGCTTGAACCGCACGATGCCGGCATCGTCGCGGTCCGGCGACTCGTCGATCGCCAAGACCTCCGTGTAGACCGTGATGGTGTCGCCGTGGTGCACCGGCTTCTTGAACCGCACGTTGTCGAGGCCGAGCTCGGCGAGGGCGTTCTCCGCGGTGTCCTGGCTGGCGAGCCCGACGGTCATCGAGCCGGTGATGAGGCCGAAGACCAAGCGGCCGTTGCCGAGGTGCGACCCGCGCAACGCTTCCTCGTTCCAGTGTCCTTGTGCCGTGTTCATCACTTGCTTCGAGATGTAGTTGTTCTCCACCTCGTCGACGGTGGCCGAGCGGAAGTGCCGCATGCGCTGGCCGACGGCGAAGTCTTCGAACCAGTTTCCGTCACCCGTGAGCGCGCCGCTCGTGATGTCGCTGGGGGTCATGTTGCGATTACCGCCTTGTGCTGTCGTGCCGTGGTGTTGCGCCAGAGTTCCATCGCGGGCCTCAGCGGTGGGGCGTGGGAGGAAGGAGACAATCCGACACAAGGCGCAACATGATCTCGCTCGTACCTTCGAAGATCTTGGTGAGTCGAGCGTCTCGCCAGTAGCGCTCGATCGGGAAGTCGGTGGTGTAGCCCGCTCCCCCATGGATCTGGAGTGCTTCGCTGGTCACCCGCTCAGACATCTCCGAGGCAAGGTACTTGACCATCGCGCCCTCCATGTCCGGCGAGGTCGCGTTGTCGTAGCCACCCATGTCGGAGTTGGCCGCGACCTGATACATGAGCGCTCGGCACGACTCGACGTCTGCGGCCATCTTGGCGATCTTGAATCGGGTGACCTGGAAGTCACCGATCGGACGCCCGAACTGCTCACGCTGTTGGACGTAGGCGATTGAGTCTTCCAGCGCCCCCCGTGCCAGCCCGATCGACCGGGCAGCGGTGTGGATGCGGGGGATGGTCATGCCCTTGGCCGTCCGAATGAACCCATCGTTGCCGGCATGATTCGGCTGCTTCTTGCCTGATTGGTTCGTCACAGCCTGTTGACGCTCGTAGCCGATCAGGCCGTCGTCGGGGACGAAGCAGCCGTCGAACGACAGGTCGAAGGTGTGCCAACCGTGGTAGCCGATCTTGCGGATCGGGTTGCCCGTGCAGCCATCGGGAAACTCACCGGGCCGTTTGTGGACGATGAATCGGCTGATGCCCTTGTGCCTGTTGTCCGGGTCATACGGCGTGGTTCGCGCAACGACCAGAATCGCGTCCGACTGATCGGCGAATGTGCACCACATCTTCTGACCGTTCAGCACCCAGCCACCATCGACCTTGTCAGCACGCGTGCGCACCGATGCGATGTCGGATCCCGCGTCGGGCTCGGACATGGCGAAACTCCCGAGCCACTCACCTCGCGCGGCTAGCGGGTAATACTTCTCCCTTTGCGCCCGATCGAGCGTCGCCGCCATGCCGGAGCGAGCGATGATGCTGGCCACGCTCATCCAGCCACGGGCGAGTTCCTCGGTGACGAGCGCGTATTCGAACACTCCCAGGCCGAGGCCGTCGTACTTCTCGGGCACGGTGATGCCGAAGAAGCCGAGTTCGCCCATCTCGCGGCGGAGCTCATCGGGGATCATCCCCTGCTCGGAGTCGAGCTCGTTGGCGGCAGGCAGCACCTTGTCCATGGTGAATTCGCGGGCCATCTCCTGGATGGCGACCCGCTCATCGGTGCGGTACGGCGCAGGAATCGGCGGCCGAGGGTCCACGATCTGCCGGGGCATCAGCTGGCCGCCGCAGGCTTGGGCTCGCGCCGCTTGGCGACGAAATTGGTCCGCTGATAGTCGACGATGAGCTCACCGCGTTGATTGTGAGCCTCGGTGTGCCAGGTCACGATGCCAATATGCGGCCGGCTGTCCGACTCACGAGCCTCAACCACCGTCGACGAGGCGGTGATCGTGTCTCCCGGATGCACCGGCCGATGGAAGGTGACGTCCTCCATGCCCAAGAACGGGCCGCCGACCTCGCTGAGATCTTCGACCGAGAGCCCGACGACAGTACACAGAACGAACATCGGGTTGACCACGACATCGTCATGGCCGTGTGCCCGGGCGTACTCGGCGTTGAGATGCATCGGATTCCAGTTGCACATGGCTGTCGAGAAGAGTGCGTTGTCGCCGTCGGTGACGGTCCGACCCCAGTGATGGACGAACACGTTCCCCGGGGTGAAGTCCTGGAACTGGTTGCCTTTCCGCGCAATCGGGAAAGCATCGAAGTCGATCTCGTCGCCCATCGACCACAACACTAGCCAACAAACAGAAAACTTGTCGAGCAGCCAACAATCTTTTAGGGTGAGGGTCCAGACCCGGCGGGCCGCCGGCGGGCGCAGCGAGCACACCAACCAGGGACCGTTACCAATGACCAGCTACGAGCGACAGAAGATCGACCGTATTCGGCGATCTGAGCTCTCGACTCCGGGCCACTCCCCCAAGATGATTGGCAAGGCGGCCCAGAGCGACGCCGACATGGTGTTTCTCGACCTCGAGGACGCGGTCGCTCCATCTGCCAAAGTCGGCGCTCGAAAGAACATCATCGCCGGCCTCAACGAGCTCGACTGGGGCACCAAGATCCGCTCCTACCGCATCAACAGCGTCGACACGCAGTGGTGCCACGACGACATCGCCGAGGTCGTCGCAGGAGCGGGCGCCAACATCGACGTGATCATGGTTCCGAAGATCAAGGGGCCCCGCGAGGTCTGGTTCGTCGACGATATGCTCACGCAGCTCGAGCTCAAGCTCGGACTCGAGGTCGGCCGCATCGGAATCGAATGTCTCGTCGAGGAGGTCGAGGCATTGCAGACAGTCGACGAGATCGCAGAATGCAGCCCCCGACTCGAAGCACTCACGCTCGGCGTCGGCGATCTGTCGGCCAGCCAGGGCATGCGCCTCGGCCACATCGGCGTGACCGACGGAGAGAAGGCACTCCGCTACCCGGGCGATGTGTGGCACTACGCCCGGCATCGCCTGGTGGTTGCCTGTCGTTCTGCCGGCATCGACGCCATCGACGGTCCCTATGCCAACTTCGCCAACCCCACGGGATACGAGCGAAGCGCGGCAACGTTCTCGATAATCGGCGGCCTCGGCAAGTGGTGCATCCACCCCAGCCAGATCGAGATCGCCAATCGGGTCTTCGCTCCCACCGAGGACGAGATCGCCGAGGCACAGGGTGCCATCGATGCGATCGCTACCGCTGAGGCACAAGGCGAGGGCGCGGCGAACTTCAACGGGATGATGATCGACGCCGCCACCACGCGACTGTTCCAAGTGACCCTCGACCGGGCTCGCCAGTGCGGTCTCATCGACTGAGAAGTAATCGTGTCGACGCTTCCACCGCGCTGTTTAAGCGCCAACGCCGGCCGGCACTGGTCAGCGGGGAACGAAGGCGTCCAACCCCGCGTCGTAGACGAAGATCCAGGTCAGCCTTCTGGGTGGGCGGGCTCCATGTCGAAATTATTGAAGAGCACGTTGTAGGCGTGCCAGGTATTCCAGTGCTCGGTGAGGTAGGCGATCTCGCCCCGGTCGTTGAACCGGAACACAAAACAGTAGACGTTGCTGTAGTCCTGTCCCCGCAAGGTCGTAGCGGAGAAAGTCTGTTGCCGGACGACGTAGTCGCCGTCGGCCAGCGTGACGACGTCGCTGATGGCCATCGTGGCCAAGTCGTATTTGTCGCCGCCGGGCCTAGGCGGGGCCTTCGACTGGGAGGGCAATATGTTGCGGATCGCCTCGCGGCCTTTGTGCTCGGTGACGCCCTCCGCCCCGGGGATGAGCGGTAGCCCGTTCCACCAAACGGCGTCCTCGGCAAAGAGTTCAGACTTGTCGGCCGGACCGTTCTCCTCGCCGAGGAACTGGCGAACGACGCTGAGGTTGCGCTCTTCGGTATCGGTGTAGTTCGGCATCAGCCTGCTCCGTTCCAGCGGATCAGGTCGGGCAGGTCCTGGCGCGCTCCCGCTCGAAAGTCTGTACCCACTGTGTAGGCGATCGGGAACAGGCCGACCTGCGTGTGCTTGGTGGCGTCGATGCCCAAAAGCTCGGCCATCTCGGCTTCTTTGTGCAAGTGGATCGTCGTCCATGCACTTCCGAGCCCCCGGGCCCGCAGTGCGAGCATGAAGTTCCAGACTGCGGGCAGGATCGACCCCCACACACTGGCTTGGAGGAAGATGTCGGCTCCGTCCATCCGACCTCCGACGGTCGGGATCAACAATGCCGGCACCTCGTGCAGGTGGTCGCGGAGGTAGGCCACCGAAGAGGCGATCCGTTGTTGCTCGGCGGTGCTGTAGTCGATATCCCGGGTGGCCCGGTTCGGGTCGGCCTGATGGCCGCTCATTCCACTCCGGTAGACCTCGGCGACCTCAGCCCGCAGGTCCGGTTCGTCGACGACGTGCCAGTTCCATCGTTGTTGGTTCGATCCGTTCGGCGCCTGCACCGCGATCTCGAGGCACTCTGTGATCAGCGCCCTCGGCACCGGCCGAGTCAGGTCGAGCCGCTTGCGCACCGTCCGCGTAGTCGTAAGCAACTCATCGAGGGACAGGTCGAGCAGGTCCGCACCATTTCCAGCCATCTCGCCACCCTAGGCGAGACCAAGCCGAACCCACATCGATGGGCGGACCTTGAACCGCCCGAACACCCCAGAGCCGCACGGGGAGGTCTGCATCGCCAGCTGCTGGCTGATGTGGTCGTCCGGGAACGACAGGTCGGGAGGGATGCGCCGGCCGCGGTCGCCTCCCTCCTCCGCTGCTCCGGGACATGGGGGTCTACGGTGGTGACGTGAGCGGGGCCGATGCTGATCGGGTCAGTCAGGCGGGCTCGGAACTTTCGGAAGTCAAACACCAGTCCAGCGCCCTCGGATTTCGGTGGCCCATGAAGCTGGTCACATCGTCGACCGTAGCAAGGTCGTCGACACATGGCGCATGACCAGCGCCATGTGCCGTTCCTCGAGCAAGACCACGACTGCTACAAGACGGGCAGAGTGCCCGGCGCTGGGATCCGGAAGAGTGTCTGGATCATGGGTGAGAACCCGCTTCGCTTCGCGCCCGCTTCGACGCCAAGGGTCAGGGCCATCAGCGCGGCCGCTTCTGGGTAGGGCCATGGCTCGGCGCCCACCGAGCGAGCGAGGTCGTCGAGGTGGACCGCTTGCTCTACAAGCCTGGAGGCGAGAAAAAGGTCGAGGCGCATCGGTCCGCGGTTGGGCACGGTGATCATGCGGTCTACGGGGTCGTTCGAGACGCGCTGACGGAGACCGTCAACCTGGGCTCGAGCGTTCTGGGCCACCGCGGCGTGTCCTTGTGATGCGAGATCAGCGCTCAGCGCCCGGCTCGCTGCGTGGGATTCTTCGGTGAGGCTGTCCGCCACCGACGCGAGGTACTCGCTTGTTGATGTGAATGCCGCACCATCGGTGGGGAGAGGTCCGTCGAGACAGAGTTCGACGATCCCGACCCCGCCGAAGACGAGATGGGCGGTCAGTTGACCGACAGTCTGGTCGGCCAGGACCGAAGGCTCACCCCAGGAGTGGCCGATGCGCTCGTCGGAGATGGCCCCCACAACGGCTGTTGCACCGTCCAGAAAGAGGTCTCTCACACGCAACGAGCGTCAGTACCGTGAACCCACCGCCGCCGGCACGGCATCGAGTTCGCGGATGTCTTCCGGTTCGAGGGTGAGCAGTGCGGCCCGAGCGTTCTCCTCGACCCTGTGCGGCTTCGTTGTCCCAGGAATCGGCACGACCATGTCGCCGTGAGCCAGCACCCACGCCAGCGCGACCTGTGCCGGAGTCGCGTTGTGACGCTCGGCCACGGCTCGCACGACATCGACGATCGCCTGGTTGGCGTCGAGGGCGGCATCCGTGAAACGAGGCTGGTGGGAACGAAGATCGGTTTCGCTGAATGAGCCCTTCGTCACGGTGCCGGTCAAGTAGCCGCGCCCGAGAGGAGCGAATGGAAGGAAGGCCACAGAGTTTTCTTGGCACCACGGAAGCACCTCGTCGAGCTGGCCGCGCGTCCACAACGACAGCTCCGATTGGACTGATGCCACGGGATGGATCGCCTGCGCGAGCTCGAGCTCCTCGACAGTCACCTCCGACAGCCCGATCGCGCGGGCCTTGCCGGCCACGACAATGTCGGCGAGCGCACCGGCGAGCAGCTGTACGGCCTGTTTTGCGAACACCTGGCAGAGGAGTACCACCCCACCGTCACAACCGCCGACGGCGCAACCATCGCGCCGGTGATCGAGCGGGCCTGGGTGGCCGCCCACGAGCACGACGAGAGCGTCACGTCGGTCGGGATCGAGGCCGA